>Ga0307513_10001255_pt1 | contig 36743 bp, 29 predicted proteins | sample 15_EM_MG_FD_202174 | JGI IMG/M metagenome (GOLD analysis project Ga0307513, IMG submission 202174) | Populus trichocarpa ectomycorrhiza microbial communities from riparian zone in the Pacific Northwest, United States - 15_EM | ecosystem: Host-associated > Plants > Roots > Unclassified | place... | reverse complement strand
CGCCCGCCTCGGCCCCCCCCCCCCCCCCCCCGCCCCCCCCCCCCCCCCCCCCCCCCCCCCCCCCCCCCCCCCCACGAGTACAGTCTAATCTAATACCGCATTCCCTTGTTTTATTCGCCTGCCGCTAACTTGAGATGCACTACACGATCCTTATCAATGTTCGGTCTCGATGTACGATCTGATAAGTTGATCTCAATGTACAGTACGATCTGACGGGTGAATGAAGAACGTACTACATGTGCACCCATGGAATGGACTGCTAGGTGTACTGGTACCGCATATGGATATTCATGGAGCTAACTTTAAAGCTTCTATAGAATCTGGGTGGGAACGCCTTTCATTTTTTCATCAAATGATATGATTTTCCCTCACTCCATAACTCCTAATACCATATTGTCCAAGTAGAAGTTCGCGAAATTTGGCCATCATGGGGAACAGAGCGCAAGTGTACTCGAATGTAGGGAGTGGACAGATACAGAAACGAACCCCGGGGCTCGGGGTCTCGAGTGGGGCCTCGCTAGTACTCGGCACAGTACCGCGCTCGGGTATAGTCGCACCCGGCCATGATGGAATTCTTTATACGGGAAACCACGCTATTACGAACGAGTCCACTGGGAATTTGTGCCCCTGCTCTCATAGAAAATGTCTTCACTAGGTATAAGGAATTTCTTCCAAAACCTCGCCAAAATGAACAAAAAATCACGAACTCTTGGCGTTCCTTATAGCGGGATGAGACTACTACCGATAGTGTGACCATTTGGCGGCTAAAATTGTACTAGCCCTGCTATTGCAGTGAAGGTTGATCCGGAAATAATAGCATAGGAAGGCGGTATTGTGGAGAAAACCTGTGCTCGAGTACTCGAGTACGCATCAAGCTTGCATGCGTCGCCGTCTCCTGTCTAGGGTCCGGTAAGAAGTGGGTGAATAGGTAGTTATTGAAGGTTAACTAGCCATAAATATCCCTGCCCGTTCGGGTTAACTGTTCCCTACCGTACCCTGGTAGAGTACGAGTACCGCGGGGGGGTCAAAATTAAACAAAATAAGCGCAAATACGGCACCAAAAGAGCAACAGTGGGAGAGAGGATAATGATAGCGAGCAACTTGAAGTATTTTCGTCGATGAGTTACTTACTAAACTGACGGTAATGACAGAAGTATATATGAAAAGCAAAACACCATTCTCTGTCTTCCAACCATCACCACACATTTCCACTTCGTTCCGCAAATGCCTCCTTATCGCCTTGTCTATCCTTCAAAGAAACAAATGAAATAAACACTCTGTTATCCCTGAACAAAAGAAATGTATGACAAAAGAAAACTTCCTTCATTCCCGTAGCCTTGATGCTTTCCACCTGTCCTATCCATCCGTCAATGAAAACATCTTTCTTAATCTCCGTTCTTTGATGAAACAAAAGAAATCAACATGCCGAGCAGCTTTTCCAACAAAAATAACACGAACACTTGTGCCTCGCAGCCAAGTGCCACCTCTGGAAATCGGTGAAAGCATTTCCTTCGATAACTACCAGACCCGAATGATATCGCCAATTTACCACCCCCGCAGCAGCACCCTTTCACTCTGGGAGTAAGGCTAGGTGTATTTTATTTTTGGTTGTTGAGGTTGCTCAAATTATTACTGCTGATATTAAGCTGGGTTGTATCATACTGGGTTGCGAGGTACAGGTGTTCGCGTTATTTTGACCCTGGGCGGTACCAGGCTATGATGGCAAGTCGGCCGATCTTCCCCTGGTTGACGCCGGCGCCTTCCCAACAACGCAGAGAGGAATGTTTGCGCTAGCCATTGGGCTGAGAGCATACTCGACTCGAGTACCCGTAATTGAACAACGTTTGTGAACGCGGCCGCTATTCCATGATACTGGGGTCCGGGCGGGAAGGCCAAATTTGGCGGCATGAAATAGTAGCCAGTTAGCATCTGCGGGATAGGCGGGCTGAGTTGGCTTACCTCTGGATTGCAATGCCGTTGGGTTGGGCAGGCATGGGCGCGCAGTTCCCTCCCGTATCTAGTTACAGATTAAATTATTGAACTTTGGGAAATCAAAACCCACCAACTATCGCCCCCTCTCCCAACGCACACCACCGCCTGTGTATGTGGCCTATGGGCTCCATCCCCACCCCTCCAAAATCCGGCTCACCCTACTAACCCTGGATGGGTTATGTATGTACAGTACGTTGTTGAATGAGGAGAGGATTGAAACCCTGGTATCCGAGTAAACACAGCATCGTACCGGATCTGAAGGGTAAGCCTGTTGAAATCCCTCTGATTGCCCCCCGAGCCTTCTCAACCGCTCAGAGAACTCTCTGTTCTCTAGCTACTGTGCCATGAGTTCGACAGACTTTTTTCCTTCACCAAATTTTAGCATCTATAGGCTCTTCAGCTGCATAATTCGCGTTACGCGTGCGTAATCTCGACCACGCCCCACCAGTTCGACAGACTTTTGCGCACACCCTAAGTGCAGTACTCGAGCACTCGAGTACAGCGAGGACGTCCTGAACCTGCCTCTTTGGTTGCGGGGGAAAGCGCATGGAGAAAGAAACGTCTTTCCAGCCCTCCGTCGGGACAGCCGAAAAGGAGGTGTTACAGACCTTGCTTAGGGAGAAACTCTAGCCTCCTAGCACAAGTGTCCAATTATTCTCCCTTCCTTTTTGCGATACAAGTTCGCAGGCGCAGATTGTCGTCACTCATGCATTTTGCGCATGACCTTACAACACAACTACCTGAGTAGTAGTTGGAAGTAATCTACGGGTCCCGCGTTCGGTGGATACCCCGCACAAGGCGCCACCGTAATCGTGTTGAAGGATAATAATCTACTCGAGTAGGGAGGATAGGGGACTCTGGGCGCCTTAGCGTGAGGTCCAATTATTTATTTTTGAGGTTGGTCCCATCGAGGGGAGTTCTAGCTTAACAGGTTTACTTGAAGATAAGGAAAAAGAAATAACGAATGCAGCAGAGCGTGGAGAAACCATAGTGGTTCTTCCGTTGCTAGAAATTAGCCTTCGATCTGCCGCCTTCGGTTACATTTTTCTTGATATGGTGAAGATTCACATACTATCATGTCTCGTGGATCGTGGCACGGCTGGGGGAATAGTAGCATTGCAAGAGCTGTACCTGCAGTGACGGCCCATACCGGCACTCGCAATTGGACGACTTTTGTGAACATGGCTACTATTGAATAATACCACGATCTGGGCAAAAATACTGCTGTATGCGATAGCAGTTGTGCTCACAAGCTTCATTCGGGTGGAATCAAGTCTCCCAGACTTGGTGACTTAGTACCCGGATCCTGGGTTCATCGCAAACTCAAAAGCCTAGCCATTCGGAAACTAATATAAGACTGCTTCGTGCTGTTGGGATAACTACTACAACCGCACTCTGAAATACTAAAGCTCCCAAACTCTCCTCCCATTGAACGGAAGCAAATCGTGATCAACAAAAGCCCGGTATCCAACACTTATAAACAGCCAGATCACCTTGAGGTAAATTCTCATTCGTCGGAATACAGTCCACACTCTCATACACTTCAAATAAGAGGCTTAGAGGGTACCCTGCAGGAGAAAGAGAGCGAGGGCCCCATTCAAAATTCACCCCAATGTGCTTCGGGAAGAAGGAGAAACCCCAGCCAAGTGCCGGCCAGCAGGAAGAGCCCGGCCCGCCTCAAGTCGGCAGGCCCCCAGCATCCGACCAGCGGCGACCGTCCAGAAGACTGTCAGGATATAACTACCCCGTTACTCAAGAGCAGAACCGCGTGGGCACGCCGGCAACACCTCTTGTGGACGCGACTGGATACAGCTCGCAATCACCTCGGGAGTCCCACCAACGTCAGGTGCGCAGCCAGCCTCAAGCCCGCCAGTCCCAAGAATCCGACCAGCGACGAGCGTCTGGAAGACTATCAGGACTTAACAACTCGGATGGGGGAATCACCATAGCCGTAATGGGAGATAGGGGTAAAATCCAAAGCCTATCCGGAACCTGCATTGATGGGCTAAGATAAATGATAGGCGCAGGTAAAAGCTACTTCATCCGGAAGGTCGCTGGTAACCCGAAGGTCAAAATGAACGCTGGTCTTGATACTTGTAAGATACCCCCCTGCTGTAGTTGGACTCGAGTGTTAATTGGAAGAAGCCACTAGCAAGGTCGAACCTTACTCTTTCGAGTACGCAGGGGAGAAAATCACACTTGTCGACACCCCTAGCTTCAATGGTACGGGGAGAAGCGATACCGAGGTCCTGCAAGAGATCGCTAATTGGACCTCGGAAACCTACAGGAAGGAGCAACTCCTCTCTGGTATCATATACCTTCACCCCATCACCCATACTCGCATGGAAGGTTCTGCCGTGAGGAACTTGAGGTTGTTCCAAAGTTTGTGCGGTCAGGAAGCACTAGGGAACGTGCTTCTCACAACAACACAGTGGTCGAGCGTTGATCCGGCAGAGGGGCAGGCTCGCGAAAATAACCTCCGGGATGAGGGTTTTTGGGGCGGGCTTATTAGCAGGGGCGCCACTCTTCAGAGATTCCACGGCACCAGAGAATCCGGATTAGAGCTTATCTCCAAGTTGATGTTGCAGGAACGGAAACCCCTCCGTATCCAGGATGAGATTGTCAAGCAACATATGACTCTACCTCAGACCGATGCAGGAAAATTCCTTAACCAGGCATTGGCTGCCCAAGAGGAGAGATCTAGGAAGGAACTGGAATCTCTAGGAAGGGAATTTCGGGAGACTATAAGGGCAAAAGAGGGTGGAATGGACCTGGACCTGATCCTGATAATTGTGGAGGAGCGAGCACAACTTCAGAAGGAGCTCAAACAGGCTGAAGCTGAACGGGTATTGTTAGAAGGATTGAATGCGGTGGAGATAGAAATGGAAGGCCCCAGTCGATAGCTCCCGGAAAAAACGGAGGCCCGTCACTATGTACTCTCCAACACCCTCCTGGAGAAACCCAGAAGATTCCGCAATTTGAGCCACCTGTATTCCCCCTCTGTTCATCCCAGGCAGTCGTCCGGACTGACCCCAAGACACCTATCCGTCCTAAGTTTCCTTTTCAGTACCGCTATCCGTCCTGTCGGGTCTAGATGGGTGGACTGGACGCTGGGGTTTACTGCTATGATGTTGCAGGGAGGCTCGTAAGCTATCGCCTTGAGGATAGTTACTCTTCGACATAACTGACCACGAAGAGCTCAAGTCGAATATCTTCGGGATCAAGGTCTATTTACAACCCAAATCCCTTCCTTTCCCGGGGATTTCTGCGGAGACAGTTCTGGAGATGTTTAGTATAGGGGTGGTTGGCATCATCACATGTTGGACAGAGTACACTACCGGTGCAGGTTTAGTACTCCTACTAGGATAGGTGCCTGTGAATTCTTAAGATTTAGCAAATATTAATTTTGGATAGTTTGTAAGATATAATACCGGTGCTAGATCATGTGCAGTGGGTGAATGTCTTGAAATTAGAAGGTTGGGGGGGATTGGAGCTGGAAGTGTCTTAGGGTGTCGAGAACAGGAGGATTTCCTTTCCTTAGACCTATTGAGAAATCCCTGTAGGGTAGGGAATTGTTTTCCTTTCCCAGTTCCTTTCTGTTTACAGCGCCAGTTAATCTTAGGTAGAACTATGGGGAAACAATAAGTGAGTAGCTCAAACTACCAGACTATTTTGTATCGTACGGGGTATGAAGGGTGAGTCTGTCGAACCTCCTCCGGCTGCCTTTCCCAGGCACTCAGAGGGTAATGCCTGCTCCACCCATTGGGCTAAGAGTTCGACGGACCGTGCAGCCGGCCTATATCGAACTATATGGTAAACCGAGGGAAAATCCTCCTTCACATACAGCCTTCCAATGTCACATGACACGCAAGGCCGTACCTAGGGAAGTATCCGTGGGCCAGGTAATCACGTGGGTGTGTCACACAACCGTGGCGCCTGTGATCGTATAGGAGGGGAAATAGTACTATTCAACTGGGTGAAACCCCTCTAACTATCCCTGTTCCCCCCCCACTTCTGCACCCCAAAACCAAGCCTCGCAGGTTATGATCTTGTAGCAAAGCCTTTGGATCCCCGGGGCATCCATCGCCATGGATATCCCCTAAACCACTGGGGGATCCAGGCCTAGTTAAAATGTTGAACACTAACCTATTCCTCCAATCGTGGTGGAAAAAGCTTCGTGCTTGAGAAGGGGCGCAGTCCTCAAGAAAGGGAAAAATCAGTACCGCCAAGGGTGGCCCTGATAGAAAAGAGATTGCCCATGCAGGTCTGCTCCCCATTACTCAAACAGGCTTGTGTTCAACATTTTAAATGGGCCCAAATGTTTTAGCTCCTCAGGGGATAAATGCTGTAGAGTTGAGTGAAATATACCCTCCGTTAGCCTAGGATAGGTTCAATTTGACAAGCTAACAGAATTACGAGTACCTGATAATGAGATATAGCGCATTCAGTGTTCTGGTCTAATGCAGCTTCGGGGAAATGCCAATCCCTCTCATGAGCATTTGACTCAGAACCTGGCCATCACAGGACGGACAGAGATGGTGGATTTCATGAGTTCCTACATTACTCGATATTGGGACGCCTATGCGGTAGATCGTATCCCTCGTAAGTGTCCTTTACGAGCGAGCGGAGAAGCCGTTTGGATGGTCAACAGTTATTGGAGTGTGTCGGGTGATTTCTTATGATGCTGGGTCTAATCTTCCCCGTCACCAAACCTTCCTTATTGCTTGTGGTGCGAGGCGCCTAAAACGTGGTCTAAGCCCTTGCGCGGTAGAATGCCTCTATATACAAGAGTAAATGGTTATAAATAAATAAAGAGAGAGCTGTTTCTAGAAGTCCCATGGTCAATTCTTCCTTGGACTGAGGTTTCTTTATTTTATCCTTCCCCCTCTGTCACTTTACCCTACCGCTCCCCTCGGAATGATGAGATTGATGGAAGGTGAAGCATAGCAATTAGGTATTATTGATCCTATGTCTATTACGTCCGAAGGGTATGGCTGATTCTGGAAGTTGTAGGAGAATCAGATCTTTCGGGAGCATTGCGTCTTATTTGGGAGAGTTATAGATTTTTGAGTAGTTTACACAGAAGATTCTGCTAACATGCCTTCCCTTTGATATCACGGGAGTGTGTGGAGGAATTGTGGTATGTGAGGAGATATAGAGATAGGCGTGGCGATCCATGGAAGTATTAGGATGGGTTATTTGTGTTTTGCTTGTACACCTGTCTCGAATATTGGTTTAGTTTTTGGAGATAGCGAACGGAGTTGTGGAAGCAACATCTCATACCATTCCTACAGAGGCCCAAATTCCAGGCAAATCCTCTCACTCTACCCTCGACCGCCATGCAACCCATTTCCCCACATTGACATATTATCCATCAAACCCAGAGGTTGGGTGACTCTTCATAAGCATTTCCCCTATAAATAACCCTCTGCCCTTGTGAATAGAAGAGTTACATGATGCCACAAGGTGGTCAGATTTTAAGACACTTTGAACCACACTGAGCAACTTAGCCGAAAAGCTCAACCGACCACTAGATCCACCCATCCGATCGGATTGCTTTCGTCCGTTCGCCCTAGCGCAGACAAGCCGCTCCCAGCAACCGTGCGGAGAGGAAGGAAGAAAGGGGGAGATGGAAAAGAGAGGGGCGACAGAATCAATAGATATTTCTGGGTTGAAAATACGAAAGAAGGCCTCCAGAGCTCCGGGCTTCCTGGAGCCGAGGGTTACGATATAAAGATTGAAAATTGAACTGATATTATGCACAGGTTAGGGTGGCGTATATTTGTGCATAAGGAGGCTGGAAAAAGAGGTTGGGTCATGATAGCAGAGGCGTAGGTTCGTAGGGGGGGGGGGGGGGTTCGGGCTTGCTGGTGGGTTCCAGTTTTGGGATTGGAGGCTTCAGAGTTAGGGTTGCATTCCAAAAATATCCAAAGAGGGTTTCTGGCTGTGAATAGCGGGGTTGTCTGTATAATGGTAATGGCGATCATGCGCCCTAGCTGCTATTACGATTTTAGGACATGATACTCTGAGTAGGCATGGGGAAAATGTCGGTATTCTGTGGTGTTTTTGGTGTGCACCGCTCAGTTAGTAGCCTGTCTTGGCATTACCACTGGGATGTTAGTTGGTTCACTGAGTTTACAACGACTGGGACCATCCCGTCATCCTAGAGCTAGGGCGAGGGCGCCTTGGGCACAGATACTGATCTGTGGCATCTGAGATCGCTTTTGTTCCGTGTATCTGAAGCCCAGATTTTCCTACTCTCTCCGAGGAGGTGAGAAAAAGGGGGCTACAAATCTCACAAATCCTGTGAGAATCTACTACCCCAGATAGGGGTTCAATACCTACTGTGGTTACATTCCCAGAAGTCGATCCTAACTCCCAAGTTTTTGAGATATCCCGTAAGAGAACTGGTTGTCAGCTCTCCGCGGGTCTTGCGGATCCCAGATTCTAAGCCCGGAGCATCGGGGAAGGGTTGGCGTTTCTTGACTCAGTATAAAACCGGCTCCCTAAATATGTTGATCTGGAAAAGCAGTTTTCAGAGACCCTCTAACTTGTAGAGTGCTCATGGGCTGACAGTTTGATAGCAGATCCTAAGAGTTTGTACAGTGGTTGGATTTGTGGCCCAGGCCGATTTCGGTGCTCCTACGAGTATCAATGATCGAAATGGCAGAAATGTATGCTTTAAGTCGGCGATCATAATTACGCGGTAACAACCCCTGTCACACATCAACGCTGCCCCCATCCAGCTCCTGGTGCGTGGCTTGCAGACATGGATCGGTGAAACTCGCCAATAGCCATCACACCCTCTTCAAAGCCCAAGTCCCAAGTTGTCTGCCATAGACAGGAGTCCTGCCCCTCCTCTCGAGAGGTAAAAATACCTCTTCTCCGCTTTAGCGTCTTCCGCATTCTACCCTCACCCCCACCCCCACCCCCCCGGCATCTCGGCCTGGATGGGGAATAGTAGCTATTTTTTCCGGAGCACGCATTAGAACGATGTCCTGCCGGGACCGCTTTTTATGCTTATTTCTAGTTTTGCAGGCCCGGGCGACTGACATGTTATATCGGGCCTATCGTGTCACTAGCGTTGCACCGGCTTGGCCGCACTGTAATATTAGTTGTTGAAGAACCTAGAATAGATATCCAAGGGTGGGAGAGAAAATCGGGATAGAATTGCTTAATGAACTATGGTACTCGGGGGCGATGCTATATACCCGAGTCCCCTATCGTGGTTGTCCGTATCTGGACTCCCACAGACCTCCTCACGCTAGTTCACTAGCACGCCTGCCAAGCATCGTGAGCTCCACGATACTAGCATAGATACAGTATTCTATCCGCATATTCCAACATTATTTATCAGTAGGCTCCCGAGTGATCGAGAATGATTGGGCAGAGTTTGGACATATTCCAAGTCCGGCGCGAACACTGATATGGATTTGATACGCTTGGCTGCGTACGGCATCAGATATTTTAAAGGGCAATTGTAAACCCCAACTTCTTTATAGGCTAATTGGCACATAGCAAATGAAATCCAAACAGGCATCACCGGCAGTTGCCCGGCGCTCCCAGGGGTCATCCTATATGTACTCGCAAATCTTGTAGAATCCTAGAGAGCTATGCGGTGGAGCGGAGGCCATTGGGGGAGGGGATGTGACGTGATAGGATAATAGTCAGAGAGTACTAGCGCAGTGATACGTGATTTACTCCCATGCTATGATTAGACTAAGTGATAGGTAATTACCAAGTATCCACACTACTCGGGGCACATTAAAGCTATTACTATGCTTAAGGGTGGGACAGGAGACACCGTCAGGCATTTGAAAACATTTGCAGCTATCTTTAGATATCTACAGATGTTTGTGGGTGCCTGGCGGTGTCAGCCACCCGGTTACAAAATATTTGCTAATAGGATGGCATATACCGAAAGCCTACCTCACCGCCAGGCATCGCCACCGAGTCCCGCAGCCTTCCCTAAAGCGTGGTCTTCCCGGGCCGTATATCGGCCTGCTATCTGCCGGCCGGCCCGGCCCCTAGCGAACGCTGGTTGGGGCTAATTTTCAATGGGGGAAATGGGGGCCGCAGAAGTAGATGGTAGACTAAGAGAATTCGCTTGGGACTTAGGCACTTTGGAGGAAGGATATGGAATGTAAGTTTCATCGCTAGTACTGCCTTCATTCGCTAGCTTTCAACCTCGCTCTTCAACTAAAACCAAATTGACGGTGGAGACAAGTGTTTAAGTAAAATACAGATTCCATATCCTGATCCTTCGATGGATCACCACACCTATCTCTGTGTTTCCCGCATGCTCTTGTTCTTCCGTACGCTCCCATGATAACAGAGAAAAGACATATCGGTCAAATCTATTGTTGAACAATCACCGGTATCCGTACCATCTGCATGTCTCCTGAGCGGACCCCAGCACTCTCGAAACAAAGCCAAGCACATCTGTCTGTTGGATTGACTACAGGGCATGCGGTTAGAGGGTTGTGCGGATATGCATGTATCATATTATGCGGATATGCGGCTAGGAGAGATACGGTTTAGGGCATGCGGTTTCTTGGATTTCCGGCGGTTAGGTATTTTCCCGTGGGTTGTTGTTCTCACATCCTATGCCGCTAGGCATAGGATATTTCTCTCATGGTTTCGTTGATGTGTTTGGCCATAGGGTATGAGGTATCGGGTATTTGGTTTTATTGTTTCTTTCATACCTTTTGTCACAAGGCATACGGGAGTTGTCACACCGGCAGGGCATAGGCCTTAGGATCACGAAGGATCATGGGGTATCAGGATGAGTCTAGATTGTTTGTGATTATGAGGGATTATGTTTGGTTAGCTGCGTGTGTTTCTTTAGAGAGCGTTGAGTTTCGGGAGTGCTTTGTTGTTAGTGATATATATCTCCTGGCTTGTCCTTAGCTAGAGAGAGGGCAGCTATCTAGTCCACCTCTCCTCCACCCTTGGCCACTCCGCTCAGAGTCCGTTGTGATCGCACTTTCGTTCCCTTCCTCTTTTGTATTTTCTCTTAGCCTTCATCACTGTCTAATGAAAATGCCTCAGCGAATAGGAGGGAAGGTACTCCGGTCGTGCTCTAGTACCGCTATTTCATGGCCAAGATCAAACCAGTGTTCGCAAGCGGCTAGTCCGGTCAGGCTTGAGCTCCATGCCGTCCGGTCTGGGCTTTTCTTGGGGCTGGCTAGGCCGGATTGTATGTAGCGATCTAGCTTTAATGGCTTAACTGCCGTGGCCTGGACGGACTGCAGATGTTGTAAAATAGCTTGATTGAAGAAAAGCAAGCCACCTACCGACCAGCACCTGCGAGAAATGAGCACTAATATACTACATGGACTAGCAGTCACACCGGATAACCTATCCTATCATATAGAACACATCTCTAACATGACGCACTAGTGAAATCCCATCTCGGTATCCATATCAAAAAGAATCCGATATGGTCATCCACCGCAACCGGATCCTGACAATCCACATTTTCCAATAGCAGATGTTGGAACAATGGCTTCAAGTGACGAAAGTATTTCTGCCAGTGGCGGGCAATAGTGCCAGTGGAACTTAGACACTAGTTGGCTCTGTATATAGATACCTCTTGTGGGTATAAATACTGTGCGCCGGTACTCAAGCATCAATGCATATGAGACATCGGTCAATTCTTGCTCTTCCTCTACAAACCAGATCATTCTTTCGGTGGGCCCGTCCTTACTTTCGCTTCGCTCTTTTTCTCGCGCACCCAAATTCCGACAGCAGATATCTGTAGTTTCGAGTGATAATGGGTGATTTTACATTATCCGAGGATTTTGGGCTTGAGTACCCATTTGCTGTGAGTGTTAAGAAACCAAAGATGTCAGGTTAAAAGCCCCACTAGGTGCGGAACCCAAAGTTGAGCTAGACGGTTTGTTGTGTTGTCTTTGATAGAGTTAAGTCGGAGCTGGAAGCGAGAATTAAAGTGAGAAGAAATAGTTTACGACGCAGTCATCAGGATGAAGAGTGCTAGGATTACCACGGGGCGGAGGAGGAGGTCATGTATTCGTATAGAACAAAGACCTGTAATATGATGTCTTGGTTGAATAACAAAAATAAGGAAAGTTACGACGGGTTTATCATATCCGAGAGCAGATGGATAGAATGGCTTCATATTCTTCCCCTATCACCAAATTTGTTACCAAAATGAATTTAAAATATCCACAAATATCCCCTGTGTAGTGTGCGCCGAGCCTGGATGACCAGCAAATATCTGCGGGTATCTTCTGATATTTACGGGCAACATCAGATATCTACCGGCATCTTCGGATATCCGCAGATATTTCCGGGCATGTGAGGATGTCTGTCGCTTATAAACAAAATATTTACTAATCAGACGGGATATGCTGAAAGCCTGACCGCACCCCCAGGTATCCATGAAGCTCGCGGGCTTCGTAAAAGCCTGGCATACAGGCCTAGGCCTGTTTCACTTTGACCTGACCTGGCCTGGCCGGACTGCACATCTGCCGGCTATCTGCCGGCCGGCTGGCCACCTGTCAAGGCTGGATCACACCATCACAGTCTGCCGTCGCGATTGAAGTTAGTTGCGAAGCACTGAGGAATTAGGGGGCTCTGTGGGCAGCTAGGACGTGGACTCTGGTACTAGTAATTCATGTTTTAGTGCGAACCCTGGAATGTAAACAAAGAACCTAATTGGCTTTTAGTGATACCGACAATATTTACTAAGTGTCAAATGGGTAAACTGTCGCTTTCGGTTTGCTTAGCCCCAGCCGCGGGCAACTATCGGTAAGCAACTAAAATGAGATCCTATATCATAAAATCACATATAGAAGTAATAGAGTAAGCATAAAGTGCTAGTTGCCCCATCGTGGCGCTGGCCCCATCGTGGCGGCTGTGACAGTTGCCTCATCTGACACCTTATTAGTAGCAATAGAAAAAACCAAGAGTCATTCTACCCTCATTGAATATCCTAACCGAAGGAGATTATTTCCTGCACACACACAAAGTCGATATGCCCCCTTCCTTTCTATTCCCAGGCGGTTTTCTAGTTGGAGTGCTGAGAAGGTCCGATTGAAGATATTGAGTCATTTTGCTAGCTTCCTGATTTCAAGTTTCATGTGTTTTTTTTGTTTAATTTCTCTAAATGTCACATATAATACACTGTAGCAAACTTCACACGAGGCTGCGGAACCTCCTTTCACTTGTGGAGAGGCTAATCCTTTTCTCTCACACGACAACGTTCAAGCTCGTGTTGGCGCGCACCCCACAGCCTTCCCCGTGCGGGGTTGTGCAAACATTTGTGTTGGTATCATAAAGAAAACTAGCGCACGCCAAGCCTGCCAACATAACCTTGTCTACTCGAGTACAGTACCGGGGTTTAATGGTAAGTCTGGCGAACCTCCCTCATTGGCTCCAGGCCTTGTGGGGCACTCAGGGAACCGAGTTTGCTCGAGCGTGGTGCAAAAGTTCGACAGACTTTTTTCCATCACCAAACTACCAGGAAATCCACCAATTATGTGTTCTTGGTAGCCTCCATACGCATAGAAACTCGGCCTATGGTCTTTGTTTTGCTAGCGGATGCCGGATAGGTAAAGCTAGGATAAATTTAAGAAATTAACGGCCTATGAGAGCAAATTTCGACGGACTTTCGCGCACACCCTAAGTGCCGGGTATGAAGAGGGAGGATAACACTGTTGGGCTTCCTTCACAGTACAGTACTTCATGAGACAGTGTTCGCTCCAGCCATTGGGCCAAGAGTTTGGCGGACCTCAACACACCCTAACTACAGTATCGTCCCACTAAGGCTCCCATAATTCTCACCTTTTGGGTTGAGGAGGGAACACACCCCGGGAAAATGTCTTTCGGACCTTCGTTAACACAACTAGGAAGAAAAATATAACACACTTCATTACTCGTAGGGGAAGGAACTCCGGTTTCCCGGTGCATGACCCAATTATTCCGCCTTCCCCGGTATTGGCCGGTAGACACAGCTCGTCGTCACTCCTGCATTCTGCGAATGGCCTTACGACACACTATCTATTGGCATTTTTCCTGAGAATAAGCCCTCAGCTATTCATTTCAGAATGAATATGTCCAAGGTTTTTATGGCGCTCTGCAGATATGTGTTATGCTCGCGTGAGTGAACAATTGGGTTGGGTGGGTTGAAAAATTAAATATCTTCCCGCTGGTGACGCGGAGAGTTCGCATAAGAAAAAATTGCACTTCTTACATCCCCCAGACAGAATCAAGGTTTAGCGCCGCAGTGCTTCTTTTTCTTTCTTTTTTTCTCTTTCACACTGCGCACAAATTGCTAAGAATTGAGGTTAAACACTTGTGCTCGTTCTTGTGGACAGTCAAAGTAAATTGTTCGTAAACAAGAGAGGACTACATTGAGCTTGCGGTTAAAAAGGCAAAAAAAAAATTGTGCGGGGTTCTAGTTATGTTCTCCCCAGTTCGCAATACGGTTTCTAGTCCATCATGAGCTTTTTTTGTCTTTGCTCTTGTTCATGAACAAGTATTTTTGCGTTCTTGACCTGCGACGTGGAGAAGTCACTGTTAATTCAGTATAGTATCCTGGTAGAACCCAATTATTCCAGTGCTCATGTCCCCAAAAACGGTTTATGGAGTGTGGCTGCTGTCGGGATATAAGAACGCACGAACATTGTATTGCACAACCCATCGCAGGCTGACCGTAGATCTGGGAGCAAAAATGAAATTCCTTCATAAAATACTAGTCTCTTGGTGGTCTATAATGAGAATATCTTTTATCACAATCCTCGTTGACTTGGGTAGAGTCATTGACATTGCTATTTTTTGGCTGCGGGTCCTGATGGGTGAGCTAACGGCTGGGTATTACCAGTCGGTCTGCTTTGCAAGTATATTCTAAACTTTGAGCGTGCGGCGGTATCACTCCCCGGCTTTCGGCCTCCGTCACAGTGTCTTGGTATTCGGTCATTGATCAGGTCTTTTCCAACGCGGGGATTCAATTCAAAGGAGGGGCAATCAGCCACTGGCATCAGGCAATAGCAATTTCAAACCCAACTGAACCTTGCAACCCGATCCACCTTCTGTGGGGGTATCCGCTCAAGCTGTAACCACAGACTACTCTTAACTATAGTAATAACTGGAATAACTGGACCTCGTGCTACCCGTGAGGCGGGTTGCCTCTCCGAGTCAGGCACTGATATTTCTCATTCAATTTATTCCGGCCGAATGTTGAGAGACAGCTTTTCCCAGTGTCTTCTCCCACACCTGTAATCAAGAGAGGGGGGGGAACTCTGTACCACATATCGTGAGGTCGAACGATTCCGTTTTTCATGGTTGGCCGAATCAAGGGAAGCTCGAACCTATCTAGGTTAAGATAAGGGAGCAAAAACATATGCCCGGAGGGTGGGGAAAGGGTAGTAGCTCATTCGTAGCTAGAAACCCCCCCTCAATCTTCTGCATCCAGTTACATTTTTGCGTTGATGTAGTACGGGCCCACACTTGGAGGGCTGTGACAGAGTTGGATAAGGTCTCAATTGAAGCCTACTCGCAATCGCTTGGCGTTTGTAAAAACGACTGCTACTGCATGGGCAAAATCTTGAGGCTCCGGGCAGGATTTTGCCCATATGCAATAGCAGTCGTTTTTACAAACGTCAGGCAATCACCAGTAAGCAGCATTACCGGACCCATGGCTCCAGTGAGGCGGTAACTCGAGTGCCGCAGCGGAACTAAAATTCTAGCCATTCGACTGATATAGGACAGCTCCTTGCTCCTTGCTCCTGGATAACTACTACAGTACAACTACACCCTGAGATCCTAAAGCTTTCAATCTATTTCTCCCATCACGCTAGAGCAGATCGTGAGCAGCAAAGGCCCAACATCTGACACTTGAACAGCTAGATTATCTTGAGACGAACTCCCGGCCATCGGCATAAAGTCAACCACACTCGGCCCATGAACAACATGCCTGAAGAGAACCTTAATGGGGGAGGGGAACGAGCGCCCAACTCAAAGTTTAAGCAATTATGGCGATCTATTATAAAACGCGCCCCCAAGGAGCGCTCGCTGCGCCGGGACCCACATCCGCAAGTGGACGGTATTTCAGAACTGCCTGGCGATCAGCAAATACCGGTATCTAGCAGCCGCCCACAATCACCGCAAGAGCTCGACCTAGGTCGGGCGTGCAGCCCGCCTCGAGTCGGCCGGCCTCGGGGGTCCGACCAGCAGCCAACGTCTAGCCAGCACCGACCGCGTAGCCAGCACCGACCATCCAGCCGGCGAGCGTCAAGAAGACTATCAGGGGTCAACTTCCCCATTTCTCAAGAGCAAGACTTCATAGACAGGCCGCCAGTACCTGCTGTGGACACAACTGGATACAGTTCACAACCACCTCGAGAGCGCGGCCCGCGCCGGGTGCGGAGCCAGCCTCAAGTCCACCAGTCTCGAGAATCCAATCAACCCCAAGAACCTAACCAGCCCCGAATACCCGACCCACGGCGAGTGCCTAGAAGACTATCAGGGCATAACCACTCGGACAGAGGAATTGTCATAGCCGTAATGGGAATCACAGGTAAATCCAAAGCCCATTCAAAACCTGCATTTATTGGCTAAGATAAGTGACAGGCGCAGGTAAAAGCTACTTCATCAGGGCGGTCACTGGCAACCCGGAGGTCAAAGTAAATGTTGGTCTTTACTCTTGTAAGGTAGCCCCCTACTATAGTTGGAATCAATGTTGACGGGAGAAGGCACCAGCAAGGTCCAACCTTACACTTTTGACTATGCAGGTGCAAAAATCACGCTGGTCGACACTCCTGGCTTCAATGATACGGAGAGGACCGATACCGAGGTCCTGGAAGAGATCGCTAAATGGACCTCGGCGACCTACAGGCAGGATCAACTACTCTCCGGTATCATCTACCTTCACCCGATCACCCATGCCCGCATGGAAGGCTCTGCCATGAGGAACCTTCGGATGTTCCAAAGTTTGTGCGGTCAGGAAGTACTAGGGAACGTGCTTCTTACAACAACACAGTGGTCAAACGTTGATCCGGCAGTGGGGCAGGCTCGCGAAGACGACCTCCGGGGTGAGGGTTTTTGGGGCGGGCTTATTAGAAGGGGCGCCACTCTTCAGAGATTCCACAGCACCAGGGAATCCGGATTAGAGCTTATCCGCGGGTTAATGTTCAACACACGGATGCCCCTCGATATCCAGGATCAGATTGTTGACAAAAGTATGAGTCTACTTGAGACCAATGCAGGAAAATGCATCAACGAGGAATTGATTGCCCTAGAGAAGAAGTTTAAGGAGAAGGTGCAATCCCTCGAGGAACAATTTCGGAAAGCTGTGGAGGCAATGGGTGAAGAAATGAGGGTTCTTATGGATGAGAAAGAAAAGACTCAGCAAGAGCTCGGAAGGGTCACAGATCAAATGAGATTATTAACAGAGTCGCATGCAGCGGAGTTAAAAAAGCGCAAGGCAAAGGAGAGGGAAGAGGAAGCGAGGAGGTCCGATAAGGCTGCAATTGCTGTTGCTACTAGGGATATTGCAATTACCGCTCAAATCGCAGGTGTGTTCACAAGCTATAAAACCAGGGGCCGCTTGATCCTTGACATCGAGAAACACGAGGAATTCGAGTCGGATATCATCGAGATCACTATCAATTACCAGCTCAACTTCCTTTCTGGCATTCGGGTTTATACAGGGAATTTTGGGGAGGCGTTTGGTGCGGGAATCGATAGTACCAATTACATTGTCTTGGGCGGAGCACACTATCGGTGCAGATCTGGCACTCCCGTGAGAGTAGGCAGCCAAGAATTCGTGATCTTTAGGAAGGTTTAGTTTTGGATAGCTCGTGAGATATAATATTGATGCTACGTTATGGGCGTTGGCCGAGTGTCTTGCAATTGGGTTGCATGGGGGCAGGGAGTAGGATTGGGGTATTTATCGGGGCTGAAGAGGGGAGGCGGGGCCGCCGGGGAACGGGATTCCCTTTTCCCAGACCTGTTGAGAAATCCCTGTCGCGTGGGGGATTGTTTCCTTTTTCAATGTCCCTTGATGTTGGGTAGATCTCTAGGAAAATGAGACAAGTTTAGTAGGATGCCAGGTAATTTACTCTGTTATGGCAAGATCATGTTCAGACCAGCGGGCCTTAATCTTGTATTGTACTTGTAGCGCGTACTGGGCATAGAGAGCAAGCCTGTCGAATTTGGAGAACAGCGTTTGCCCCACTGTACTTGTAGCCATTGGTTAAGAGTTCGACAGACTCAGGGACATCCCAAGCCCTCGCGCGGGGGCACAACTCATGCTTCGTGGTGTTAGCCCTTTCGGAAACCGACGACAACTGACTGACACGTCTACCCACAATGCCATGTCGTTTCCGAAACAGATTGCTCTTGCATTTGCATTCAGCCAAAGTTGACCGGAGATATGAGATAGCAGTCCCTTTTACAAACGTCACCACAATACGAGTAGACCTATCCCTAAACTTATCGCCCTCCACCTCCCTTAGTGACGAGGAATTATTTGCGAGGAGTCCGTCGTACAGTGGTTGTGTTGCTCTTTCTCCGATCAAGTTTCTCTAGAAGCACAAGCCACAAGCTTCACCATAATCAGAACTCAATATGTTGGTACAATTCCACGATATGTCTTTGGAAACCGGTACCCCAAAGCCTTTAAGATGGGCTGCCACGTGTCAAAAATGACCCTTTTTATGTGGTCACTATGAACCTCTAATCCCTGCTGCAAAATCCCTAACCCTGTCGAACTGTTGAGAGAGAAAAAAAGGCCCCCAGATGATAGTGATGTGCTATACTGCGCTCGAGTACTCATAATTTTCTGACGTCTGTGAACATGACTATATCAGCAGCTATTTCTGAATATGCATTACAACTAATACTCGAGTGGCCTAGAGCCCAACAACCAACAACACAGAGCCTAACAGCACGTAAAATACGAAACTGTGATCGATCTAAGTACTTTTTTTCTGGGAATCTACTTCTGAGCGGGTCTCGTACATCCGGTCTTAGCGCTAGTGCAGACCTAGCCCTCTTCACAGGGGTTAGAAAATTACGAGTACTCGTACTCGTAATTTTCTGACGTTTGCAAACACGACTGCTATTGCATACCGCAAAAATCTTGAGGCTCTGGGCAATTTTTCGCCCATATGTAATAGCAGTTGTGTTCGCAAACGTCAGAAGATTAAGTTACGAGTACCGTAAAATCTCGCTTTTAACGAACTGATCTGGACTAGGCCTTTTAAACCCCTCAGATACTGTCAAAACTAAGCTTTTGAGGATTTTGGAAGAGAGGAGGTATTTAGCCTATCGTAAATTTCAGAAACTTTAGCCGATTGCAAGCTGTCCTTGTTCTTAGCGAGTTCGTTAAAAGCGAGGTTTTACGGTCCCCGAGTTCGGCAAAAACTCGCAGTGAAAGACTGCACCTTGTCGCACTCTAATTGGCCAGTACAATAGCTAGATTCAGAAGTTTACCCTCCGATTGGTCACAATCCATGCGCGGTGGCCTTGGCTGCATGGCGAGTTTGGCGAGTCCCCGAGGTACTCCGTTGTATAACCACTCATGCATGCATGCCACTCAGATTGAAGAAAGGGGGCAGCTGCAGTCTCATAGGGCCTTGACGAATATCAGCGGGTGACGAACAGGGGTATCCCCGGCGAAAAATCCAATTCGTCAAAGTAGGGTAACGGGGGACACACCTGCCACGGATCCCTTTTCGTCACCCGCTAGTATTTTGTTAAGACCCATCAAGGACTTTACCGTACTGGTGGGCATCCGGCAACAGGGGGCAGCTAAATCCATGCAATTGACGCTGGACCTTTGCTTGATGCAAGTACAGTACAAAGCAGTGTTCCCCCAAGAGCGTTGGCTTGTCGGATAAGCCAACCTAACTGGAAACTAGCTTATCCAATAGTACTTGGGCTGGATGTTGATATAGGAGGCTCCTTGCTCTGCTCCTGGGACAACTACTACAACCACACTGAAATCCTAAAAGCTTCCTCTCCTCTACACCAAAGCCGATCATAGTTTACTCCAATGTGCTTCGGGAAGAAACCCCAGGCGAGTGCCGGCACACAGGACGACCCCGCCCCGCGTCGGACGCGCAGCCCGCCTCAAGCCAGCCAGTCCCGACCACCCAGCCAGCACCGACCACCCAGCCAGCACCGACCATCCAGCCGGCGAGCGTCAAGAAGACTATCAGGGGTCAACTTCCCCGTTTCTCAAGAGCAGGACTTCATAGACAGGCCGCCAGTACCTGCTATAGACACAGCTGGATACAGTTCACAACCACCTCGAGAGCGCGGCCCGCGCCGAGTGCGCAGCCAGCCGAATGTCAAGCAGCCCCAAGGATCCGACCAGCCACAAGAATCCTCCCAGCAGCGAGCGGCTAAAAGACGATCAAGAATCAACCAGTCAGATAGCGAAATCGTTATAGCCGTAATGGGTGTTACGGGTAAAATCCGAAGCCCATTCAAAATCTGCATTGATTGGCTAAGATAAGTGATAGGCGCAGGTAAAAGCTACTTCATACGGGAGGTCACAGGCAACCCGGAGGTCAAAGTGAGCGCTAGTCTTTATTCTCGTAAGATAGTCCCCTGCTGGGGTTGGACTCGAATGCTGACAAGAGGAAGACACCAGCAAGGTCCAACCTTACACTTTTGACTATGCAGGTGCAAAAATCACGCTGGTCGACACTCCTGGCTTCGATGATACGGAGAGAAGCGATACCGAGGTCCTACAAGAGATCGCTAATTGGACCTCGGCAACCTACAGGAAGAAGCAACTCCTCTCCGGTATCATATACCTTCACCCCATCACCCATACCCGCATGGAAGGCTCTGCCATGAGGAACCTTCGGATGTTCCAAAGCTTGTGCGGTCAGGAAGCACTAGGGAACGTGCTGCTCACAACAACACAGTGGTCAAACGTTGATCCGGCAGAGGGGCAGGCTCGCGAAAATAACCTCCGGGATGAGGGTTTGTGGGGCGGGCTTATTAGCAGGGGCGCCACTCTTCAGAGATTCCACGGCACCAGGGAATCCGGATTAGAGCTTATCTCCAAGTTGGTGTCGCAGGAACGGAAACCCCTCCGTATCCAGGATGAGATTGTCAAGCAACATATGACTCTACCTCAGACCGATGCAGGAAAATTCCTTAACCAGGCATTGGCTGCCCAAGAGAAGAGATTCAGGAAGGAACTGGAATCTCTAGAGAAGCAATTTCGGGAGGCCATAAGGGCAAAAGATGGTGAAATGAACCGGATTCTTACGGGGGAGCAAGCAAAAGCTCAGGAGAAGCTCAAAAAGGCCGAAGCTGAACGGAGATTATTGGAAGGGTTGCATACGGCGGAGACAGAAAAGGCAGGTCCTAGTCGTCCCCGGACACGACGTGAAAGGCCCCACACTATGTACGATCCATCCGCCGCTCCCCGCCTGTCTGTTCCAGGTGGTCATCCGGACTGGCACCATGACACCCATCCTCCTTAGTGTCCTTTTCGATACCGCCACCCGTCCCGTCCGGGCCCATGGACAGTCCAGGGACGGCCCAAGGACGGATCGGCTGGGCACCTGGGTCCACTGCCAAGATGCCGCAGGTAGGTTTGTAAGTAATACCCTGGAGGCTAGTTGCTCTTCGACATATCTGACCATGAAGAGTTCAAGTCGAATATCTTCGGGATCGAGGTCTTTTTCCAATCTAAACCCCTTTCTTTCCCCGCGACTTCTGCGAAGATCGTTCAAACTATGTTTAATATCGGGGTGGCTGGCACCACTCACATGTTGGAAGGAGTACACTACCAGTGTAAACCCAGTACTCCTACTAGGATGGGTAACCGGCAATTCTTCGTATTTAGTGAGGGTTGATTGCGCATAGTGTGTAAAACATAATATCAGTGCTATATCTTGTGCAGTGAGCGAGGTCTTGTAGTTAGCAGGTCGGGGGGACGGAAATAGGGAGTGCATTGGGCACATATTGACGAGGAGTGCGAAAGAGAGATGGGGCTTGTAGAACAGAAGGATTCCCTTTTCTCAGATCTAAGATATCGCTCTAACGTGGGGAATTGTTTTATTTTTTCCGATTCTTTTCTATTTTCAGTGTCAGTCAATCTTGGGTAGAACTATAGGAGAAGTTTAGCAAGGTGCCAGGCGCCCCACGGCAACAAGAGTGGCTTAAATTACCCGACCTGAATTTCGTATTGTACTGGGCATGAAGAGTGAATCTGTCGAAAAAATCCTCTGGCTGCCTCAAGGTCCCCTCAACCACTCAGAAAACACTACTTGCTCCACCCATTTGGCCGAGAGTTCGACCGACTGTTTTCCTTCGCCGAAAATTAGTGCAAGTGGCCTTCATCGAACTATACGGTAAACTGAGGGAGGGCGCCCCGCTATATATACCCTTCCAATGTTACATGATACACACCCTCCGACCCAAGGAAAAATTGAGGATCCATATAATCACTGAGGTGTGTCACACAACAGAAGGTCAGGAGAGCAAATCATATCATTAAACAAGGTGAAACCCCTCCATCCCTGCTCCCCCACTTCTGCGCCCCCCAGGCTGCGGTATAGTGGCAAAAGGTTTTTGGATTCCATGGGTATCGACCGCCGTCGATATCCCCTAAAGGGCTGAAACATTCGGCCGCATTTAAAATGTTGATCACTAATATATTCTTGAAATGGTGATATGAAAAACTCCGTGCTGGGGAAGGGGTGTAGTGCTCAGGAAAGGGCGGGGTCGGCACTTCTCAAGATGACAATGGTGACAGAGAGATTGTCCATATCGGTCTGCTCTCGGTTACTCGTATAGTCGTGTTTAACATTTTAAATGGGCCCGAATGTTTCAGCCCTTTAGGGGATAATCGCTAGTACTATATATTAAGATGTCAGCGTGGTGGGTCGGGTCATAGCATGAAATTGTCCGGGTGGGCAGGAGGGGAAACTGATTGGCCGGCTAACAGTCATTTTAGGGCGCGAGTGATTTACTGTGAGGCTTGGGTCGAATTTTCCTTATTGCTCATAGTCTGAAGCGTCTAAAACGTGGAACGGGCACTTTGCACGGTTGCACCCTGTAATGCCTCTCTTTAAATAAAAAAAGTGTTATAAATAAGGAAGGTTGCTTCTGAAAGTCCTATGTGCAATACTTGTTAGGCCTGTGGTTTCTATCTTTTATCCTTCGCATCAGTGTTCTAAACTGCTAGGTGTTGGAAATGATCCGTGGTCGGCTGAGTACCGTAAACGAAAAATGTGCTATGTCGTTGGACTTGCCTCCTCTGGTAAGGTCTGGCATTTTTTTGCTTTTATACATCTTTCAGCGCGGCTGAACAGCCCTTTTTTTTGCAGTGTTTTTCGCCCCTTTTCCAAAGTAGGGAATTCTGGACTACATAGCACATTTTTCGTTCATTTTAGTTTTTACGGTACTTTAAGCGGTGGGCAGAATAAAGTGTTTGTAGGCCGCTTGATGGGTAGAGATAGTGCGGATAGAACTTCACTGAAGGTGAAGAACAAGAGAGAGATTCAAGGTCAAAATGAGAGTTGCGTGAAGAACAGCTTCGCTGGTTTTGGTTTACTGTGTAGAAAGAACTTATTGAGTGGAGAGAAGATGAGAGAAGCGAAATGAAACAAAGCGCAAAGAAAACGAGTGGGCCCCATAACCGATGGCAACCAAGTCAACCGTATGACTAAGCTTCGGCGAACAACCCAAGATATCCAACACTAGGGGCCCCACAGGGACGGCGGGGATAGTACCAAGAAGATGGGCCGGGACGGGACCGCTAGCCGTGGTCCTGTGTAATGCAAATTACTCCGGGGACTGCCAGGCAAGGCTGGGACCGCCGGGGATGGCTGAGGACGGCCAGGGGCTGCAGACAAATTATGGGTGATATACGTTGATGCCATGTAACCGACAACAATAAACGGTATATTATGACTGCAAGAAAGAGAAGGTGAAATAAATCATCAAGTGCTACAAGTATTAAGATAAGACTAAAACCAGCCATTCTGCTATAAGCCTTATTTTTTCTTTTGAAGACTTCCATAAGTCGCTTTAACAATAGTCACGGTGATGTCGCAACAATGCGAAAGAAAGGATGCAGCCGAAGTTGACTAGCAGCATACTGCCTGGGATTTTCCAGAAGAGTTACCGGGAGACTTAGATGACCCTCTTGGATCCGGATATCTCCAACCAATATTAGAACTTTCCGACGGCGATGCTGCTAGTGCCTTCTCCAGCGGGGATATGCCCACTGCACTGCTGCGGATTTAAGCCGGTGGTTTTTGAGTTCTAATTTGGCGAACACTTTTGGCTTTTTTTATTTCTTAAAGATGTATTCTTCCTTCCTTATTAGTTTACGCATATGGCATATGACTCGCCCGATCATAAACTATGAGCGAGATCAAATCGTGAGCTTGAAGTTTCTGAGAATACCAGCCCAAGAGATGTAACAGCAAAACACCACAAGGCCCTGCCGGGCCCAGTAGGGCGTCCGGTCCTACCTCCATCTGCCCTAGTCCATCCATGGACTCGAAAAAAGACGGACTACCACCGGCGGTCCGTCCGGTCCTACCCCCAAGACGGACGGACTGGACTGTTCTGAACACTGCTCTCAACCTGTAACAATGGAAAAAACTTTTCTTTTCACATACACGTAGAAGTATGGACTGTGAAAGGAATACATCGACTCTATCTAGATATAGGAAATACAAGGTACAGGCATTGAACTAAAAATTCAAGAATATGGGACTGTCTGTGAGGTGTTTCCATTGTGAAGTGATAATACAGAATGATTCTTTCTCTTGATTGTGCTTTCATTGGGGGTACAGGGCATTTGCGGAAGAAAGTAGACATGAAGAGGGCAATTGCTGAAGGGGTGCGAACGATATAGTTATGTTTTTCCTATATACACCTGACTTAGCCTCAGTTTAGCAAGCAAGTGGAAGAGAAGTAGTTGCACACTGTCCACTCCAGTTGCTATTCGGTGCCGTAACTTGATTATCGCAAATGGGGGGGGGGTGAGAGTAGGATTTGTGGATGGTCTTTGGGATTAGGCTTTGGCACCCACCGGGGGGATACTGGTGCATAACCATACTGTTTATTAAACTAGGTCTTTAGTTCAAACAAATCACGGCTATACAACAGTTAACATCTAGCTCTCCATTGCCCTTCACGGGTGGCTAGAAATACTTGAGCTTTATTTTTTTCTCCATTTGTATCTGAATAACTCCTGCCTCTGTACTTTAGATTGTGTGGCGAGAGAGGGGTAAATAGGGAATTGTGGGCAAATTAATGAAAGAATCGATCGGCGGAGAGAATACTCAACTAGATAACATGGAAAGGAAAGTAAATATAATGGATATTGGAGTTATACTTGCTTATTTTAGTCAAGTAGAAATTTCCCCCACTAAGGCTAAAACTCTTGACCTTGAACGTAAAGTGATAAATCCTGGCTTGACTACACAAGCAAATCATCGCGAGGATTCAACGGCTAGTTCCTTGGACAGTAAGACAAATTTTTAACTTGGGGTTCTGTCTGAGGGCTTACTCTGGGAGGAAGGGGGAAACGGGAATTAGCCCAAGGCGGGCACTTGAACCACAGGAGGTTAGGCGAACTTAAGAGGGGAGAGGCAGTGGTGATAATGGGCGTGTTGTGGAGCTGTGGCGGTCCATAGGGGGATGGCACACAGATTATCAACCTTCGAAGGCAGCCAGGGAGCAATTCCTCGCTCTCATGGGGGGTTCGGGCCCGAGGATTCCGGAGGCTGGAGAAGAGCTATCGCTCCTAGGTGCCTATTCTCAAAAGCCCAAAATAGTGGCGTTTGGCCGTATTTATCTGGTTTGTTTGGGGTGACGTCCTCCCGCGAGAGTAGCAGTTGAATGACTCCCTCGTGTCCATCCCGAGCAGCCCACCAGATTGGTGTCCGACCGTTGATATTTGGTCTGTCAGGGTTGACGTCGTCTCGTCTGAGTAGTATTTGGACAACTCCCTCGTGCCCCTCGGAGGCAGCAGTCCAGAGCGGTGTTCGGCCCTTGTTATCCGGTTTGTCGGGATTGACGTCGTCTCGTCCGAGCAGTATATTCACCACTCCATCGTGCCCTTCGGAGGCGGCGGCCCAAAGTGGTGTTTGGCCTTTGTTATCCGGTCTGTCGGGGTTGACGTTGTCTCGTGCGAGTAGTATTTTCACCACTCCCTCGTGCCCCTCAGAGGTGGCGGCCCAGAGTGGTGTTCGTCCTATATTATCTGGTTTGTCGGGGTCGAGGTCGTCCCGTCCAAGCAGTATATTCACTACTCCATCGTGCCCGCTCAAAGCAGCCCACCAGAGTGGCGCCTGACCGTTGTTATCTGCTTTGTCGGGAGTGACGTCGTCCCGTCCCAGCAGTATTTTCACCACTCCCTCACGCCCTTCGGAGGCAGCAAGCCAGAGTGGTGTTCGGCCTTGGTTATCTGATTTGTTGGGGTCGACGCCGTCTCGTCCGAGAAGCATTTCCACCACTCCCTCAGGACCTTTCCAAGCAGCGCCCCAGAGTGGTGTCCGGCCTTGGTTATCTGGTCTGTCGGGGTTAACGTCGTCTCGTCCGAGTAGAATTTTGACAACTCCCTCGCGCCCTAGGGAGGCAGCAATCGAGAGTGGTGTCCGGCCGTCGTTATCTGGTTTGTCGGGGTTGACGTCGCCTCGTCTGAGTAGCGTTTCCACCATTCCCTCGTGCCCAGTCATAGCAGCACCCCAGAGTGGGGTTCGGCCTTGGTTATCTGGTCTGTCGGGGTTGACGTCGTCTCGTCCGAGTAGTATCTTCGCCACTCCCGCGCACCCAATGGCAGCAGCATACCAGAGTGGTGTTCGACCTTTGTTATCTGGTCTGTCGGAGCTGACGTCGTGGCATCCAAGTAAGATTTTCACGACCCCCATGCACCCATTCGCAGCAGCCCACCAGAGCGGTGTTTGGCCGTTGTTATCAGGTTTATCAAGGTTGACACCGTGCCGTCCGAGCAATATTTTCACCACTCCCTCGTACCCTCTCCCAGCAGCATGATGGAGTGGAATTCGACCACAATTGTCTGGTGTGTCGGGACTAACGCCGTCCCGTCCGAGTAGCACTCTTACTACCCCTTCGTGCCCATTCCAGGCAGCCCAATGGAGTGGTGTATTTCCCATGAAGTCCATTTGGTTAATATCACAACCTTCCATCTCTACAAGACGAGCTACAATCTCAACAATCCCGAAGAAGGATGCACAATGTAGACCATTAAACATGGAAGGTTTATCGAAATCAACAGCATACCAATACATCCTCTGTGCTTTCAAAAGAATTTTAGTGGATATGTGGTGACCGTAGCCGTCAAATAGCCTGAGTGCAAGCTGTTTCGTGCAATCCGAAAGGTCTCTTTTTGCGTGCACTCCCCAATAGATTGAAGAATATTCAAGAAATGGTGCATCATGGAGGTTGGAGGAGAGACTGGTCGGAAGGGCCCTGACTTGCTCGGAATTCAGATAACTTAAGCAGATTTCTGAGAGTTTTGAATGAGCCGTACCGAAAAGCTCGGGATAAGCCCGGAGGTACTCTTGAAGAGTGAAGTGGACTAGCCGGACTGTGGAACCCTCCTTTTCTACTACAACAAGTCCTTGACAACAGACGAGCAATGTACCTATTGAAGGAACATTGTCGGTACTGAGATTCGGCGATCCTATTTCAACCGCAAGAGCATGGCACAGTTCATCGGCCTTTAAGGGCCGCTCCGTATGAGATATCCACATCAAAGCAGCCATGCCAAGCCTCGCTTTCTCCCCACCCTGCCCCTTTATCCGATCCATCGTTGCGCCATAAGCATCCCCTAACCCTAACCCATCTGTCATTGTACTGAGCTTCAGTCGCCTGCGATAGATAGTTGTTTCCTGTAGGATCGCATCGATATTTAGTGAGACAAGTAGAAATCTAGGCAAATATCTATCAGTGGATGCTTGAGGTAGTTTCTGCAGTGCGGTTGCCTCTACCTACATATCAGAAACGTCTTCTGGAATTTTCTTTAGGATATCTGCCACAAGGCTACTGTCCATCGCATCTGGAGTTGTGTCCTTTGCCAGCCTGGTATGAATATATCTGATAATATCATCTCTCCTGGTACTTATGGATAGACTTGTCACTCTTCCAGCAAGCCGGCTTTCGATCTCGGGTCGGATATGTGGTCTTCCAGTCACGAATATTCTAGTGCCTGGAGAGTTTTTGAGAACCTGGTTCAGCGAATCGAGAAGCTTGACTCGATCCTCTGGCACACATTCGTCTAGAGCGTCAAGGCAGATGAACGTGCGCTTTTGAGAAGAAGCAACCTGCAGCATTCTCACAATATCGGTATCACGCGGCCTCCGTCCACCAATGAAATGTTTCTCCTCCTCGTAGGCCTGCGCCATTTCTCGCGGTACATCTACTAGCCCGACCACCAGCTGTTTGAGCAGGGCGCCTAGCATAGTCGTGGATGACTGCTCTTGGGCGGCGAAGTCAAAGTAGAAGCATGCAACGGCGATATTTTGTCCTCTGGCCTGGTCGCACAAGCTATCTATCACCAACGAGCTAACGCCACGGCTGGTTAGTGCTTGCTGTTTTCTTCTATTCCACTCGGCTCGCCCTTTTTACCTAATATATGTCTTGCCGACTCCTGGGTTCCCATAGCAAAACAAAACTGCGTCACCTGTTCCGCCTGTCCCATTACCGGCGTGCCAGCTTCTAAACTCCTGGGTTTGTAACAGCCATTCCCCTATATTTTCGACGCGGCGGCCCTGGATATCCTTATGGCGAGACTTGGGATCTAGTGGTGAGAACCAGGCTAGGATCTGAGATCGGTCATCTTCAACTGGAAAGTTATTCGACACGTGAACCGTTGTGTAGCTGTTTAAAGAGTTGATGTTATGACTGAAAGACAGCGACATATCCCCTGGTTCGCAGGTTAGGAGATTGTAGATGATCGGTGGTGGAGTTAGTTGACTGAGAAAATTCATGGAGGCAGAAGAAGGAAAGCGGGGTCTTTTGTGGAACCTCCTTGATTCCTCAAGACTGTCCAAAATTTGTGCCAAGAGCACATCGCCTGTACAACCGTGTCTAGAACGTCCTCCTTTGGTGCCGGACAAAGGCGTCACCACAACGAACACCACCGGTAACCACAAAAAAAAATATGAAATGAACAGAATTAAGAGTGGCAATTTCATATTGTTACCATTTTGCATGGCCTCCATTTGCATCCGGTAGAGCCTGAGGTCCTTTGGGCATCTCAATCCACCAATAAAATACCCCCAGGGCTGGAGCCCCCACTTATCTTTTACTGCCTGAAATATTTCATCAGCATTATGGGGCCTACTTTCCTCGCTTGAGAATCACTTTCAGAGTACTCCCTTGGTAAGTGCACAGGCATCCTCAATTGGACTGAGATCTGGGATGTTGGGAGACGAAGGCAATGTTGTAGTGTACAGTGGCTTCCGCAAAGTTCTCATAGCACCCCAGGTAGATATATGGGGCTGTGTCTTGGTGCAAACGATGCACAGTGAAACCTCCGATATTTCCCACATCCAAGACTTCCAACCTTCCAGTAATTCCAGCATTTGCAGAGTCACGACATTTGACATATGGGAAATCCCTCCGAAATTCTCTACCTCTTATAGTTTCCAATTCCAGGACATTCCACGGACCTTAATTCTAGCAAAAGTAGTTTTTTATCATGCTCCACAGTGGAAAATAGTCTTTAGCTATGTCTGCCTTGGGCCTTGGCTGCACTCTCTTATTTGAATTCATACTCTCTACTCAGTTCTTTGTACATCTTATCCGGATTCTACGAAAAATTTCCTTTTCTTTTAGCCATCACGGTATATCACTCGAAAACCAGTCATGTTCAGCCGTCCTGTGCCAAGACCCCTCTCCTCTTTCCACCCCCCCTTTATTTCCAGCTTTGTGCCACCACCTACCTGCTGGAATTATCGGAGGTCACTGTCTGACTTTAGGCAATGATTCACATAACGCAAATCTCAGCAACTATCATGGCTCCCCGGGGTAAATTGAGGGTTAAACTATGACTAGTAAATTGCTTTACTGAATAGTGTTGTTCTCACCTCCTCCCTAAGCGAACTCACAGGGACTATGATGGATGCTGAAATTTATGTCAATCGGTGCATAAAACCAGAGGCCATATTACATCATTAGAGCCAAGACACAGCCCCATGTATGGTGGGCGCCATCTAATTATCCCATGAACCGCTGAGACTTTCCAGTCGAAATTGCAATCTGGAATACTAGCCTATTAGGGTAATCAGGATAGGGTGAACTCTAGGTCCTTGAATGGCGGTAGTGCTCAGAACACCGCAAAAGGCATTCCGCTCATCATGGCCATGACTGGAATGACTTAAAGTAAGGTTGCCGTAGTAGATGTAGTCACGATTACTTGAATAGGCTAGTATTCCAGATTGCAATCTGGACTGGAAAGTCTCAGCGGTTCAAGGGATAACGTAGACCACTGGCATTTCAAAATGAAATGCATTACATAAGCAGAATTATAGATATTTTAGAGCATTTTTGAATTTTCAAAGCCTCAAGTTCAATCTGCAGCAGATGTGGTGTTCTTTACGATAAGTTATTCTGATCTTTAGTATCATACCGGTATGCTGATGCAGCTCAGTGGTCAAGTCTCTTTTCGGCCCAGCTGCCACGTGTCCAACTCGCACCTTCTATCCCCCCATGAACCCGCAGGCCCAGCTACTCGTACCGTACAGCCTCGTTCGCAAAGTTCTCGCGGATCAAGAGGTATCATACCAGGGAAAAATATTGGTACAAGCGTCTGCAGAAAACCTGAAGTGCAAATTCTTGTGCCGGTACATGAGTTGTCCCCAGACTTTTGCTAAGATACCTACCGATCAGCGAGAACTTTGCGAACGAGGCTATACCGTGCAGTATCATACTCGAGTACTCTAGTACAAGTGTACACGTACATAGCCCTCAAGCCTACTGTATTGAGCTCTCTCTTTTTTTTTCTTTGAAAAAAACAAAATCAACCCAGATCTGAGCAATGGTGTGCCAATAATATACTCGGAATTATTATTATTTTCAGAGATTTGCGCACACCACCTCCGTATGTTCCTGCATATGCACAAGAAAGCATTAACACAGAGGTCAACAACCCATGAGCCCAACAATACATAATAGTCTAAGAAACTGTGACGTGGATCCTGCCTTCATGTTTCATATCGTGAAAGGATGACTTCAAGGGTGAATAGGTAACTTTCGCGCGCATCTTCAATCATCTGACTACTTAGTTCCAGGTCAACGCTCTTCATTTTATTTGTTGTCAAGCCTAAGATACATATGCAGGAAAATGCGGGCCCAGGAGTGTTCACAGACGTCAGAAAATTACGAGTACCGTATGTAGCTGGAAGACTAAAACTGCTCCCGGGAGCGCTTCTCTCCATGCCTGGTGGCTTACTTTGTGAACCGCCCTACTCCAGTACAGGTACCGTAAAAACTTGAAAAAGTCCGTATGCAGGCCCACATATTGTCGCACTCTAATTGGCCAGCACAATGAGCCCTGACCACACGGGTGCCCTGCGATTGGCCACAATCCTTGCAGGATGGCTTTGGCTGGATTCCGCTTTTTTCGAGTTTTTACGGTAGATTACCGTATGAGATGTTCTCTCTTTTCCACCCACGACAATACGCGAGTGGGGGGGGGGTTTCACTCGTTGTGACGAAGCACTACTCGAGTACTGTATTAAAAATAACTAATGCTGCATGCCGCCCGACCGAAGAAAAGGTCGGGTTATAGCGAACTCCTGCTGGTGAACAAGCTGCACCTTATATAACAGAGATTCAGCTTATTGGAGTTCTAGCAAATGTTACATTTCCCTGCTAGACAAGAGGTGGCGAATATTTTTTCTTTTCCATGCTATCATATCTTTTTAATTAATGCTTGGCAAACCACCGAACTCGAAAATTCACAGTACTGGTATGTCTGATCCTTCCGAAGGGAATTTTCAGTGTTAGTTATACTCCCCCCTCCGGTTGCTATCTAGACGGGTGAGATATACAGATTACGATCCTCCGTTTAATAGCTCTATTCTAGGGCTCAGTGACTTCGCCTGAAAAACAATCATGAAATATCGAACTTTTATTTGTGAAAAGTTGCTTAGCCATAGCATTGGGGAGATCATGAATTCATAATAGTACTTGGGTACTTGCAGTTTTCAAAAAAGTCTGGGTGCCTCGGTGCCAAGACCCCCAAATTTACATCTAAACCCTCCAGTCTGAGGCGAAGGCATCCGGATACTTTTGAAAACCGAAAATACTCAGTACAGAGGGGTGGTCATTCTCCGTTGTGAAGGTAACTTTGGAACACTAGAAAAGTATGTGTTCCAACCCAGAGCCACGCGCAAAGTGCGCCATATGCTGTTTGGTTCTTTAATTCTTTTACTCCATCGAATTCAATAGCTCTGATTTGGACAAAATTATTGAACACATGTTGCGTTGCAAGCGCTGTACCACTACTCTCTAACGCGAGATAGGCGGATTGAGCTGGCGTGCCCCGGGATTGCACGCCTGAACTGTAACGCCTGGCTTCTCACGCATCTCTTGCTTTTTTATGCTATGGAATATGATCGCTGCTCTATACCATGTACTTGTATTCCTGATCAGCCCTCGCACGGAAGGGCGTGAATCTGAATGTCCCACCCTTCCATGGGATAACGCAACCAGGTTCTTGAGGAAAAAAAGGCTCCTGGAACTGTGGGCGGAAAACTATAGTAACTGAGTGCAGTGCCCATACCCATCTACGACCTTTGATGTTGAACGCAGTACCTCTTGCCTGGTGTGAGTGCTGAATTGTACCAACCTAGCTTTCCCCCAAAGCAGGCCAACCCGTCTCCAACCCAGGCTATCCGACGGTAAGTGTGGCTGCTGTGACGCTGGCGCCTGGCCCCGATGCTAATGTAGAACCGCCCCCCCACTTCTAGGACAACCACCACAACCACCCCCCAAAATCCTAAAGCCTCCAACCTGTTCCTCGTATTGTGTCAAAGAAGATCAGAGCTCACAAATACCCTTATCCCACACCTGGACGACCAGATTATCTTGCGATAGATTCTCATTCATCAGCACACAGTCCCCGGTTCTCCTACACTCTTAATAAGAGGCCCTGAGAGTCCCTGTTAGAGAAAGGGAGTGCGTGCCCCATTGAAAATTTACCCTAATGTGCTTTGGGAAGAAGGAGAAACCCCTGCCGAATGCAGCCCGGGAAAAAAATGACGGCCCGCGTCCAGCTGGCCAGCCCCAAGCATCCGGCCAGCGGCCAGCGTCTGGAGGACAATCAGCATATAACCCCACGCCTCCAGCACTTCCCGTGAACGCGACTAGAGACCGCCCACAACCATCCCGAGAGCGCCGCCGGCCTCGGTCCCGTAGCACGTCTCAGCTCAGGCCAGAATCCGACGAGCGGCGAGCGTCCAGAAGACAATCAGGACTTAACAACCCGGACAGAGGAATCACCATAGCCGTAATGGGAATCACGGGTAAAATCCGAAGCCTGTTCAAAATCTGCATTGATTGGCTAAGATAAGTGATAGGCGCAGGTAAAAGCTACTTCATCAGGGAGGTCACTGGTAACCCGGAGGTCAAAGTGAGCGCTGGTCTTTACACTCGTAAGTTAGTCCCCTGCTGTAGTTGGACTCGAATTCTGACAGGAAGAAGACACCAGCAGGGTCCAGCCTTACTCTTTTGACTACGCAGGAACGAGAATTACACTAGTTGACACTCCTGGCTTCAATAATACGGAGAGAACCGATGCCGAGGTCCTGCAAGAGATCGCTGATTGGACCACGGCAACCTACAGGAAGAAGCGACTCCTCTCTGGTATCATCTACCTCCACCCCATCACCGATACCCGCATGGAAGGTTCTGCCGTGAGGAACCTTAGGATGCTCAAAAATTTGTGCGGCGAGGAAGTACTAGTGAACGTGCTTCTCACAACAACACAGTGGTCGAAAGTTGATCCGGCAGAGGGGCAGGCTCGCGAAGATAACCTCCGGGATGAGGGTTTGTGGGGCGGGCTTATTAGCAGGGGCGCCACTCTTCAGAGATTCCACGGCACCAGGGAATCCGGATTAGAGCTTATCCAGAAGTTGATGTCGCAGGAACGGAAACCCCTCCGTATCCAGGATGAGATTGTCAAGCAACATATGACTCTACCTCAGACCGATGCGGGAAAATTCCTTAACGAGGCATTGGCCGCCCAAGAGAAGAGATTTAGGAAGGAGCTGGAATCTCTAGAAAAGCAATTTCGGGAAGCTATAAAGGCAAAAGATGCTGAAATGAACCGGATCTTCGTGTCGGAACAAGCAAGAGCTCGGGAGAAGCTCGAAAAGGCTGTAGCTGAACTGAGATTGTTAGAAGGGTTGGATGCGGCGGAGGTAGAAAGGGCAGGTCCTAGTTCTCAACCGGGCGGTTACTACCGGGCAGCAGCTAGAAGGTCCATTTCCTAGCCGATCTTTTTTAATATCAGGGCACCTCAGCACCAAGCTTCATTCAAATTAGCCCGAGGTATCCAGATGCTTTTGAGACTAGCTAAGTGCTCTCCAACAGTCCCCTGGCGAAGCCAGGAAGATTCTGTAACTTGAGCTACCCGTAGTCCCCACATGTTCGTCCCAGGCAGTCATCCGGACTATCACCAAGATACCCGTCCGTCCTAGGTGTCCTTTTTGGTACCACCATCCGGTCAGGTTCGTAATCTGTAGCTCGGAGGCCAGGTACTGCCCGACATAACTGATCACGAGGAGTTCAAGTCGAATATCCTTGCGATCAAGGTCTATTTCCAACCTAATGCCCTTTCTTCCCCGGGACTTCTGCGGTGGTAGTTCTGGAGATGTTCAGTATAGGAGAGGCCAGCGCCAATCATGTGTTGGAAGGAAACACTACCGGTGCAAATCCCGTGCTCCTACTAGAACAGGCCGGGAATTCTTCACATTCAGCGAGTACCAATCCGGGATTGTTTGTGAGATATAATATTGGGGCTCTATCGTTTGCGGTGGGTGAGTGTCTTGAAATTAGAAGGTTGGGGGGAGCGGGAGCCGGAAGTGAATAAGGGTATTGACGAGGACAGGAGGATTTCTTTTTCCGAGACACCTTGGTAAATCTCCGTCGCGTGGGGAATGTTTTTTCCTTTTCCGGTTCTTTTATATTTTCAGTGTCGGTTAATCTTAGATAGAACTGTGGGAGAACAAGAGATGTTAGTAAGAGACCGGGTACTCTGCCGTGACAAGAGTAACTCAAATTACCAGACTTTAATTTTGTGCATTGTATGTGGCATGAAGGGTGAGTCTGTCAAACTCCCTCCGGCTGCCCCGAGGGTTTTCTCAACCACTCAGAGGACACAGGTTGCTCCATCCACTAGGCGAAGAGTTCGACGGGCTATTTTCCTTCACTGAAAACTAGCCTAACAGGCCTATATCGAAATATATTGCAAACTAAGGGAAAGTCCTCCCCTTTATATGCCCTTCCGATTTTACATGATACACAATCCCCTCCTCAAGGAAATGTCTATAAACCACACAACCACCTAGGTGTGCCATAACCGATACACCTGTAACTGTACAGGAGAGGAATTCGTACAAATATTATTTGACAGGGTGAAACTCCTCTATCCCTGCCCGCCCCCGCTTCTGCATCCCAAAATCGACCCTCGCAGTCAGTGATCTAGTATCAAAGCTTTTGGATTCCCGGGGCATCCCCCGCCGTGTGCCCCCTAAACCGCTAAAACATTCAGCCCCATTTAAAATTTTTGACACCAACCTACCCGCAGAATCGTGATATGAAAAATCTCGTGCTTGAGAAAGGTACTGCTCGGGATTTCCATTATGGAAAAGAGATTGTCCATGCAGTCCTGCTCCCGGTTACCCAAATGGGTTTGCGTTGCACATTTTAAATGGGCCCGAATACTTCAGCGGTTTACCGGATAACTACCGGTGCCATATATTAAGGCGTCTGTGTGATTGGTCGAGTTATGGCTCACTATTGTCGTAGACGGACAGGCGAAGAAACTAATTGGACAGCCAGCCCTCATTTTGGGTGTCCGGGTGATTTCCTGTGACCAGGGTCGGACCCTCCCTACCTACTGCTTATCATGCGAAGAGTCTAGAACACGGACCAAGCCCCTTGCAGGCTTGCACAGTCGCACCATGAAATGACTCTATTTTCCAAGGCAGGGGGCTACCCCCCGACTGATGTAATAGTAGAAAATGTTATGCCAATCAAAGACAGAGGATGACTAAGGGCCCCTGAATATTTTTCGGTGATAATGTGCGTATGCATAATCACATATCTAATGTCGGCCGTGGTCTGAGGTTTGCACATCTGTGAATTTGTGATAACCAACAAACTTTGGGTGGCGAGACAAGGATGAGGAGTGCTGATCTATTAGGAAAGGTGGTAAAGTGGGGTGATTTGGGATGCCATTAATCTCGGGCAGTTGCACTAAGTCTATATATCTATATATTTTATCAAGTTGTATAGGGCCATGGTGAGACCAAAGGTGGGGAAGGAATGGGGTGTTTTGGGTAGTTCTTTTGAGAGACGCAATAGATCTCACTGCCTACAAGTGCTAGCAATTTCACCCTGATCTGAATGGTTGCGTGCTACCGTATTACCTGGTTTTATTCGCCTGCCGCTAGTACGTTGAAATAAGAGTTTTCTTCGTAATCTGTCTCGAATTCGCAATAAAACGCGTTCACTTAACCTTTTATGGTCAAAATTAGGCTCAT
>Ga0307513_10001254_pt1 | contig 36787 bp, 35 predicted proteins | sample 15_EM_MG_FD_202174 | JGI IMG/M metagenome (GOLD analysis project Ga0307513, IMG submission 202174) | Populus trichocarpa ectomycorrhiza microbial communities from riparian zone in the Pacific Northwest, United States - 15_EM | ecosystem: Host-associated > Plants > Roots > Unclassified | place... | reverse complement strand
CAGCCTGCACGACACCTACTACGTGGTCGCCCACTTCCACTACGTGCTGAGCCTGGGCGCCGTGTTCGCGATCTTCGCCGGCTTCTACTACTGGTTCGAGAAGATGTGGGGCGTGAAGTACCGGGAGTTCCTGGGCGTCATCCACTTCTGGATCACGTTCGTGGGCGTGAACCTGATCTTCTTCCCGCAGCACTTCCTGGGCCTGCAGGGCATGCCGCGCCGCTACGTCGACTATCCGGAGGCCTTCGCCTACTGGAACAAGGTCTCCTCGATCGGCTACGCGATCACGCTCGTCGGCGTGGGCGTGTTCCTGCTGGTGCTCATCGACGCCATGGTGTTCCGCCGCAAGGCCGAAGCCAATCCGTGGGGCGAGGGCGCGACGACGCTGGAGTGGACGCTTCCCTCCCCGCCGCCGTTCCACCAGTTCAACGAACTGCCGGTGATCAAGCCCGACGTCCATTAAGGACTGAAGGAACGTCAAACTGCCAAGAGGGGCGCGGATTCTCCAATCCGCGCCCCTTCGACCGTCTTAAGGGTATAGTCCGATGGCCATGTCAGAGGCCCTAAGCACGCCCCGCGCCCCCGCCCGCTGGCAGGACTACCTGCAGCTCCTGAAGCCGCGCGTGATGTCGCTGGTGGTGTTCACCGGCCTGACCGGCCTGGTCTGCTCGGGGCGCCCCATCAATCCGGTGCTGGGGGCGGTGGCGATCCTCTGCATCGCCGTCGGCGCCGGCGCGTCGGGCGCGCTCAACATGTGGTACGACGCCGACATCGACGCCAAGATGCGCCGTACGCGCGGCCGGCCGGTGCCGGCGGGCCGGGTGCAGGGCGCGGACAGCCTGGCGCTGGGCGTGGTGCTGTCGATGTTCTCGGTCATGCTGATGGGCATGGCGCTGAACTGGCTGGCGGCGGGCCTGTTGGCCTTCACGATCTTCTTCTACGCGGTGGTCTACACGATTTGGCTGAAGCGCTGGACGGCGCAGAACATCGTCATCGGCGGCCTCGCCGGCGCGCTGCCGCCGGTGATCGGCTGGGCGGCGGCCACCGGTTCGACCCCGCTCAACGCCTGGCTGCTCTGCGCGATCATCTTCATGTGGACTCCGCCGCACTTCTGGGCGCTCAGCCTCTACACCAGCGAGGACTACCAGAAGGCCGGCGTGCCGATGATGCCGGTGGTGGCCGGCGCGAAGTCCACCCGCCGCCAGATCCTGATCTACAGCCTGCTCTTTACCCCGATCTGCCTCTTGCCCGCCTTCACCGGCCTGGGCGGCGCGCTCTATCTGGCCGTGGCGGCGCTGGGCGGGCTGGTGTTCCTGATCCTCGCTTGGCGGCTCTTCCGCAGCCACGCGGGCGAGGCGACGGGCCAGCGCAACGACGACGGGCTCTACGACGTGCGCGCCGGGGCCAAGGACGCCCGAAATCTGTTCGCCTTCTCGATCCTCTATCTCAGCCTCCTGTTCGCCACTCTGCTGGGTGAGCATCTGGCCGGCCTGCCAGCACTGGAGCTTCTGCGATGAGCGATCCCGCCCGGGAGAACGAGGCCGAGACCAAGGCCCGGCGCGGGCGCAATATCGCGCTGGCGCTGGGGCTCGCCCTGTTCGTCATCCTGATCTTCGTGGTCACCATCATCCGGCTGGGCGGCAATGTCGTTAACCGGCCGTTCTAAGCCCCCGCTCACCGCGGCCGAGAAGCGCAACCGCCGCGTCGGGGTGATCTGCGCGGTGACGTTCGCCGCCATGGTCGGCGCGGCCTATGCGTCCGTGCCGCTCTACAAGGCCTTCTGCCAGGTCACCGGCTACGACGGCACGGTCCGCAAGGCTGACGCCGCGCCCACCGAGGTGCTCGGCAAGACGCTCAACATCCGCTTCGACGCCAACGTCCGCGACCTGCCCTGGGACTTCCAGGCGCTCCAGACCACCCAGACAGTCAAGATCGGCGAGACCAAGGTGGCGCTCTTCCGCGTGACCAACCGTTCCGACAAGCCGATCACCGGCCGCGCGGTCTTCAACGTCACGCCGGAACAGGCCGGCGCCTATTTCGAGAAGCTCTCCTGCTTCTGCTTCACGGACCAGACGATCCAGGCCGGGCAGACCGTCGAGATGCCGGTGCTCTATTTCGTCGATCCCAAGTACGCGGACGATCCGGACACCAAGGGGAAAGGCCAAGTGACGCTCTCCTACACCTTCTATCCGGCTGTCGACGCCAAGCCGGCGGCGAAGGTGGCTGCCGTCAAGAGCGCGACGGGGGGCTGAAGGCGCGGGCGTTGCCCGTGACCTGATGCTGAGGCAAGTTCCACTGAGGTTTGGGGGCTCGCCATCATGTTTCGTTCGTTGCCGGCGCTGGCCGTGCTCGCGTCGCTCGCCATGACGACCGCCGCAGCTGCGCAGACAGGTCCTGAGAAGGCCATCGATCCTGTGCGCCTCGATTTGGCCCGACAGGTCTTCGTGGCGAGTGGCGGCGCAGAATCGGCGGAGCGCCAACTGAAGTCTCTTTTCGCCAATGTCGCGACCCTGGCGAAGGGCAGCGTTGGCGGGACGAGCGCTAAGCTCACAGACGCGCTCGTGAACGACATCATGGATGAGGAGATGAAGTTGATCCCTCAGCTCCTGGATGAAAGCGCAAAGGCCTACGCGGGAAACCTGACCGAGCCGGAGTTGCGCGACATGCTGGCCTGGACGAAGAGCGACAGCGCTCAGTCAATCCGCCAGAAAATGCCGGCGATCACACAAGAGCTCATGACGAAGGTGATGCCAGCCGTTCTGGGAATGATGCCGGCCATCATGCAAAGGAGCGTCGATCGGGTGTGCGAAGAAACCCACTGCACCCCGGAGGTCAAAGCGACGCTGAAGGCGAATATGGGCAGCGCCTTTAAGTCCCCGAAGTCCTAGCGGGCCAAAGGGCGTCAGCGAACGGCCTTTCCCCCTTGGCGGACCCTGCACCGCAGGGCTATAGCGTCACGCGAAGCGGCCGCGCGCGGATGAGTCCGTGAGCGACCCATACTGGTTTGTGAGGGGCTAGGACTACCGATGGCCGAAGGCGTGAAGCACGACTACCACCTGGTCAACCCGAGCCCGTGGCCGCTCGTCGGCTCGATCTCGGCGACGGTGATGGCCTTGGGCGGCGTGGCCTGGATGAAGGGCTTGTTCGGCCTGCCCGCGCACACCTCGTGGCTGTTCTTCACCGGCCTGTCCGGCGTGCTCTTCACGATGATCGCCTGGTGGCGCGACGTGGTGAATGAAGCCAACGCCGGCGACCACACCCCGGTCGTCTCCATAGGCCTGCGCTACGGGATGATCCTGTTCATCGCCTCGGAGGTGATGTTCTTCGTCGCGTGGTTCTGGATCTTCTTCGAGATGGCGCTGTTCCACCACCATCGGACGCTGTCGTCCATCGAGGAAGTCCGCACCGCCTGGGCCAACTGGCCGCCGCACGGCGTCGAGACGGTGCCGGCGTTCCAGCTCCCGCTGGTCAACACGCTGACCTTGCTGCTCTCGGGCACGACCGTCACCTGGGCGCACCACGCGCTGCAGGTCGGCGACCGCAAGGGCGCCCGCAACGGCCTGATCCTGACCGTGCTCCTGGGCATCATGTTCACGGCGATCCAGGCCTACGAGTACAGCCACATCTTCCAGCACAAGTACTTCTTCTCGGAAGAAGCGGCGAACGCCGGGCTCTACGGTTCGTCCTTCATCATGGCGACCGGCTTCCACGGCTTCCACGTGCTGATCGGGACCATCTTCCTGCTGGTCTGCCTGATCCGCCTGATGGGCGGCGGGTTCACGCCTCAGAAGCACTTCGGCTTCGAAGCGGCCGCCTGGTACTGGCACTTCGTCGACGTGGTCTGGCTCTTCCTGTTCGCCTTCGTCTACGTGATCTTCGGAGCCGCCGGCGGGCACTAGATGGGGCGAGCCAATCCTCTGCTGTCTGGGGCGGCTGGGCGCTGCCCCAACTGCGGAGAGGGCCACCTCTTCGAAGGGTTCCTGAAGGTCTCGCCGCGTTGCGAAGCCTGCGGCTATGACCTGGCGAAGGCCGACAGCGGCGACGGGCCGGCGGTCTTCGTGATCCTGATTGGCGGCTTCCTGGTGGCGTTCGGCGCGCTCTTCACGGAGTTCACTCTGCATCCGCCGATCTGGGTGACGCTGATCATCTGGATGCCGATGACGCTGGTGGTCTGCCTCGCCCTGCTGCGCCCCTTCAAGGGCATGATGTTGGCGGCCCAGTTCATGAACAAGGCCTCCGAAGCGCGCCATGACGACTGAGAACTGGCAGCCGGAAAGCCCGCCGAGCGATCGGCCGGATCGCCCGCCCGTGCGGTTCTCCGTCGGCCTGACCATCGCCACCCTCATCGCCATGGCCATCCTGATCGGCCTGGGCGTCTGGCAGCTCCAGCGCCTGAAGTGGAAGGAAGGCCTGCTGGCCCACGTGGCGGCGCTGCAGTCGGCGCCGGCGCGTGAGATCGGCCCGATCCTCGACAGTCTGAAGGATGGCCGCGATGCGGACTTCACCCGGGTCTCGGTGACCTGTCCCGGCCTGGCGTCCGCGCCGTTCGTCGAACTCTACGGCATCCGGGACGGCCAGGCGGGGGTGCGGTTAATCTCCGCCTGCCCGGTCGTGAGTCACCGTTTCCGCACCGTGCTTGTGGACCGCGGCTTCGTGGCGGACTCCATCTCTGCGCGGCCGCCCGTGGACCCGGCATCCACCGCGCCCGTGAACCTCGTCGGCGTGTTGCGGGTGCCGGAGCGCGGCAACTTCGTGACGCCGAAGAACCTGCCCGGGCGCTGGTACACCCGTGACGCCACGGCCATGGCCCGCCAGTTGCAGGCGCCGAGCCCCGCGCCGCTCTTCCTCATGGCCGAGACGCCGACCAATCCAGAGTGGAAGGGGCTGGTCCCCGCGCCGCTGCCGATGGACATTCCGAACAACCACTTCGACTACGCGCTCACCTGGTTCGGCCTTGCCGCCTCCCTGGCCTGCGTCTATGTCGCCGACCTCTTTCGCAGGCGGAAACTCTGATGCGCTACGTCTCCACCCGTGGGCAGTCGCCTGCGGTCGGCTTTGTGGACGCGGTGCTGGGCGGCCTGGCGCCGGACGGCGGCCTCTATGTGCCCGAGGCCTGGCCGACCTTCAGCCAGGCCGAGATCGCCGGCTTCGCCGACCTTTCCTACGCCGAAGTCGCGGCCAAGGTGATCGGCGCCTTCGCCGGCGAGGAGATCGAGCCGGCCGTCCTGCTGGAGATGTGCCGCGAGGCCTACGCCACCTTCAGCCACGCGGCCGTCGTCCCGCTGGTGCAGCTGCGCCCCAGCGTCTTCATGGCCGAGCTCTTCCATGGCCCCAGCCTGGCCTTCAAGGACGTCGCCATGCAGATCCTGGCCCGGCTCTATGACCATATCCTGGGCGACCAGGGCCGGGTTCAGACCATCCTCTGCGCCACGTCGGGCGACACCGGCGGGGCGGCGGTCGAAGCCTTCCGCGGGCGCAAGAACGTCAAGGTGGTGGCGCTCTTCCCCGAAGGCCGCATCTCCGAGGTGCAGCGCCGCTTCATGACCACGGCGGCCGAGGCCAATGTCGCCTGCGTGGCGGTCAAGGGCTCGTTCGACGACTGCCAGGCGATCGTGAAGCAGGCGTTCCAGGATGAGGTCCTTCGCCAGGCTGTCGATCTCTCGGGCGTCAACTCGATCAACTTCGCCCGGGTGGCGGCGCAGGCCGTCTACTACTTCACGACCGCCGCGGCCCTGGGCGCGCCGGAGCGGACGATCTCGTTCTGCGTGCCCTCGGGCAATTTCGGCGACGCGTTCGCCGGTTACGTCGCGCACCGCATGGGCCTGCCGATCGGGCGGATCTTGGTGGCGACCAATTCCAACGACATCCTGGCCCGGACCTTCGAGAGCGGCCGCTACGAGCGCGGCGCGGTGCAAGCCACCATATCCCCGGCCATGGACATCCAGTCGGCGTCGAATTTCGAGCGGCTCTACTTCGAAAGCGCCGGCCGGGATGCCCTGGCGACGGCGCAGGCCTTCGCGGGCTTCGCCGCCGGCGGCGCCATCGACGTGCCGGCCCCCGCCTTCGCCGCCATGCGCGAGCTCTTCCGCGGTGTGGCGGTGAGCGAAGCCGAGACCAAGCAGGCCATCGCCGCGACCCTGGCTGAGACCGGCGAACTGATTGACCCGCACACCGCCGTCGCCGTCGCGGCGCTCGACAAGGCCGGCGCCCCGCATCCGGTGGTGGTGCTCTCGACAGCCCATCCCGCCAAGTTCCCCGAGGACGTGGCGGCCGCCAGCGGCGTGACGCCGGACCTGCCGCGCGGCGCCGCCAACCTCGCCGACCGGCCCGAACGCTTCGACCGGCTTCCCGCCGACGCCGAGGCGATCAAGGCCTACGTGCGCACCTTCGCGGAGGGCTGAGGCCATCACCCCGAAAGTTCATACGCTGTCGAACGGCGTACGCGTCGTCTGCGACCCCATGCCGGGCCTGCAGACCGTGGCGCTCTCGGTGGTGGCCGGCCAGGGCGCGCGGACCGAGGACCTGGCGCATTCGGGCTGGTCGCACCTCCTCGAGCACATGGTCTTCAAGGGAGCGGGCGGCCGTTCGGCGCGCGAGATCGTCGAGGTCATCGAGGCCGAGGGCGGCCACATCAACGCGGCCACCGGCTATGAGCGGACCAGCTTCCAGGTGCGGGCGCTGAAGGGCGGCCTCGACCTCGGCTCGGCGGTGATCGCCGACCTGGTGCTGCACCCGGCCATGGACGCCGCCGACCTCGCCCGCGAGAAGCAGGTGGTCGCCCAGGAGATCGCCGAGGCCGCCGACGCGCCCGACGACCTGGTCTTCGAGCTGGCGCAGGACGCGGCTTTTTCCGGCCAGCCGCTGGGCCGGCCGATCCTCGGGACGCCGGCGTCCATCGGCACGGCGACGCCGGAGACGCTGAACGCCTGGCGCGCCCGGCTCTACGAGCCTGCGAGCCTGGTGGTGAGCGCGGCCGGCGCGGTGGACGAGGACGAGCTCCTGAAACTGGCCGAGCGCGACTACGGCCACGCGGCCAGTGTCGGCGCGAACCGGGCATTCGATGGCGCGACGTTCGCGGGCGGGTCGAAGGCGGTCGCCAAGCCGCTGGAGCAGGCCAATCTGGTGCTGCTGTTGCCGGCGGTGGGCGTGCTCGACCCCGACTATTTCGCCCTGCGCCTGCTGGCCGAGATCCTGGGCGGCGGCATGGCCTCGCGGCTCTTCCAGGAAGCCCGCGAGAACCGCGGCCTCGCCTACGCGATCGACGCCTATTCCGAGACCTACGCCGACGTGGGCGTGCTCGGGGTCTTCGCCGGATGCGCGGCGAAGGACGCGGCGGAGCTGGCGCAGGTCGCAGCGGGCGAGATCGCCGGCATGACCAAGCCGGTCAGCGACGGCGAACTGGCGCGCGCCAAGGCCCAGCTCAAGGGCTCGATGTTCATGGGCCGCGAGGGCGCGCTCGCCCGGGCGGAACAGGCGGCGGGCCAGGTGCTGCTGTTCGGGCGTACGCTGGATCCGGACGACGTCGCCGCCGAGGTCGACGCGGTCAGCGCCGCCGACATCGCGCGCGTCACCGAGCGGATTCTCGCACCCCGCAAGGCGGCCGTCGCCGTGCTGGGTCCCAAGAGCTCGCTGAAGGCCGCGCCGGCGTTCGAGCGCGCCCTCTTCGGATAGCTTGCGGCGCAGGGCGGATTCCGCGACCCTGCATGCATGGCGTTGCTGGATTGGATCGCGCCGGAAAGCGGCTTGCGGGTGGAGGGCGACGGCATTCGCCTCCGGCCCCCACGGGCGCACGACTACGCCGAATGGCGTGAACTGCGGGCGGTCTCGCGCGGCTTCCTCCAGCCTTGGGAGCCCACCTGGCCGGCGGATGACCTCAGCCGAGCAGCCTATCGCCGCCGCCTCACGGCCTATGCGCGCGACCGGGAGGCAGGCTCCGCCTATCCGTTCTTCGTCTACCGCACCTCCGACGACGCCCTGACCGGAGGGATCACCCTTTCCAACATCCGCCGCGGCGTCGCCCAGATGGGGTCCGTCGGCTACTGGTGCGGCCGGCCGTTCGCGCGGCACGGCCATACCCTGGCGGCCGTCCGGGCGCTCAGCGACTTCGCGTTCCGCACCCTGGGCTTGCATCGCCTGGAGGCGGCCTGCATCCCGGAGAACGCTCCGTCGCGCCGATTATTGGTCAAGGCGGGGTTTGCGGAAGAGGGATTTGCTCAAGCTTATCTGAAAATTAACGGCGTTTGGCGAGATCATGTGCTGTTCGGCCTGATCTCGCCCTTGAGGGCGCCTGAGGGACCGGACGAAGGTGTGTCGGTCTGACCGGCGCGTGTGCGTGAGAGCCAGGGCGACCCTTACTTGGTTATGCCGAACGACCGATGGATGTGGGACGCCACGACGACGCTTGAGGCGTTGGGCGCGGCCGACGTCGTCCTGTGGGTCTGGGAGCCTGAGCGCGACCGCATCCGGCTGACCGGCGCGACCCGCGCGCTGGGGCTCGGCCCGCTGGCCCCCGACTGTTCTTCCGCCGCTCTTCGCGCGCTCGCCCTGCCGCAGGACCGCGCCTATGCCGAGGATATCCTGCGGGTGCAGGAGCCGGGCTGCGAGGTCGCGGTGCGCCTGCGGATGCGCGGCGCAGGCGTCTCGATCTGGCGCGGCGTCTGGCTGGAGGAAGGTTGCCGCGCGGCCGGCGTCGTCGCGCCCGAGACCCGTTTCGCCGCCTCCGACCAGGACAGCCTGACCGGCCTGTTGGACCGCAAGAGCTTCATCCTGCGCGCCCGCGAGCAGCTTCAGACGCCCGGCCTGCACGAACTGATCGTCGCCGACCTCGACCGCTTGCGCCGCCTCAACGAGGCGCTCGGCCATGAGCGCGCCGACCTGGTGCTGGCCGCCCTGGGCTCCCGGCTCGCCGCCTCCTTCCCGCCCGACGCCATCCTGGCGCGGATCGGCGAGGACGAATTCGCCGCCCTTTGCGTGGCCGGCGCCTCGCCCGGCGCCGACGCGCTACGCCGTGCGCTGGAGCAGCCGCTCCGCGTCGCCGGCTTCGACATCCACCCGACGCTTTCCATCGGCGCCGTGGAGGCCCATGGCGGCGCCGATGCGCCGGAAGCGGCCGAATTGCTGCGTCGTGCGGAACTGGCCGTGGAATCCGCCAAGAGTCACGGCCGCGGCGGCGCGGCCGCCTATGGCCGTGGCCTGGAGAGCGACGGCCTTTCGCGGCTGGCCCTGGAGGGCGACCTCAAGGGCGCGCTGGGCCGTGGCGAACTGGTGCCCTTCTACCAACCGATCGTGCGGCTCTCGAGCGGCGCGCTCTCCGGCTTCGAGGCGCTGGTCCGCTGGCGCCATCCGCGACGCGGCCTGCTGACGCCGGAGATCTTCCTGCCGCTCTGCGAAGAGATGGGCCTGATGGAAGAGCTGGGCGCCATGATGATGCGCACGGCCGCGGGCCAGCTCGCCGCCTGGCGCATGAAGCACAAGGCCGCGGGCGAACTGACCGTCGCCGTCAACCTCTCAACCGGCGAGATCGACCGCGCCGACCTCGTGTCGGACGTAAAGGCGATCCTGCAGGAGACGGGACTCCCGCCGGGCGCGCTCAAGCTCGAGGTCACCGAAGGCGACGTCATGCGCGATCCGGACCGCGCCGCTGTGATCCTGGGCGACCTTCGCAACGCGGGCGCGGCGCTGGCGCTGGACGACTTCGGCACCGGCTTCTCCTCGCTTTCCTATCTGACCCGCCTGCCGTTCGACACGCTGAAGATCGACCGCTACTTCGTCCGCACCATGGCCACCAACGAGGGCTCGGCGACCATCGTCTCGTCCGTCGTGAAGCTGGGACAGGACCTGGCCCTGGAAGTGGTGGCCGAGGGCGTCGAGAACGCCGGAATGGCCCGCCAGCTGCTGGCGCTGGGCTGCGACTACGGCCAGGGCTTCGGCTATGCGCCGGCGCTGTCGCCGCAGGAGGCGGAAGTCTACCTCAACGAAAGCTACGTCGACGGCGCGGCGCCGGTGAAGGCCCGCAGCTCGCGCTAAGCCCGACCCGCCGAGCTGCCCAGGAACTGCGGATCGACGCCGAGCTTGGCCAAGGCCCGCGTCCACTTGTTCTCATAGTCGTCGCCGAAGATCAGGCCCTCGTCGGCGTCGCAGGTCAGCCAGACGTTTTCCTTGATCTCGTTCTCCAACTGCCCTGCGCCCCAGCCGGCGTAGCCCAGAGCCAGGAGCGACCGGCGAGGATGCTCGTCCGGGCTGGCCATCGCCTCCAGCGCATCGCGCGTGGCTGTCAACGCCACGCCGCCGCCGATCTGCAGGCTGTGCTCGACCCCATAGTCGTCGGTGTGCAGGACGAAGCCCCTCTGGGTCTCCACAGGACCGCCCATCAGCACGAGGTCTTCGGGGAGTCGGATCGTGGATTCGATCTCCAGGCGCTCAAGCAGGTCGGGGACGGTGAGGCCCTCGACCGGGCGGTTCACCGCCAGCCCCATGGCGTGCTCGGCGTCGTGGGCGCAGATCAGGATCACCGCGCGTTCGAACCGCGGGTCGCCGATGCCGGGCATCGCGATCAACATCTGGCCGGAGAAGAATCCGCCTTCCATCGCCTCGACTTTTGCCCCTGAACGTGGCGACTTCAAGAGCGCTGGGTTGAAGCACGCGATCGTGGCGCTATGTGCCTAGCCTCAGATCACTGGAAGGGACGCCCATGACCATCAAAGTCGGCGATAAGCTGCCTGCCGTCACGCTCACCCAGGCCACCGCCGAAGGGCCGAAACCCGTCACCACCGACGACATCTTCAAAGGCAAGAAGGTGGCGCTGTTCGCGCTGCCCGGCGCCTTCACCCCGACCTGCTCGGCCAAGCACCTGCCGGGCTTCAAGCAGCTGTCCACCGAGATCAAGGCCAAGGGCGTGGACACCATCGCCTGCCTTTCGGTCAACGACGCCTTCGTCATGCGCGCCTGGGCCGAGGATCAGGCGGTGGGCGACGACATCGTCATGCTGGCCGACGGCGGCGCGGCGTTCACCGACGCGGTGGGCCTGGCGTTCGACGCCTCGCGCTTCGGCATGGGCAAACGCTCGCAGCGCTATTCCATGATCGTCGACGACGGGGTGGTGAAGGAGCTGAACATCGAAGAGGGCGGCGAATTCCGCGTCTCGGCAGCCGACTACCTGCTCGCCCAACTCTAGCGCGCCCGCGTGGGAGCCGGAGGGTGTAACCTTCCGGCCGCCCCGACCGTATTCCTCAAGGCGGCGTTGGATCAGATCGAACACAGACTGCGAGGGTTGATGCTCGCCGGCCTCGCCGGGGAGGCCGCGCCCTATCGCAAGCTGTTGGACGAGCTCGCCGGACTGCTGCGCGCCTACTATGCCCGCCGCGCGCCGCCGGGCATCGACGCCGAGGACCTAGTGCAAGAAACGCTGATCGCCGTGCACACCCGCAGGGCCACCTACGACCCCAGCCAGCCCTTCACCGCCTGGGCCTATGCGATCGCGCGCTACAAGCTGATCGACCAGCTGCGGCGAGCGCGCCTGCATCTAAGGGCGCCCGAGGAGGCGGCGGACGCCTTGTTCGTCGAGCCAGGCGCCGATGCCGCCATGGCCAGCCGCGACCTTGAGAAGGTGATGGCCGATTTGCCGTCGCGGACCCGCGACCTGATCCGCGAGACCCGTATCGAGGGGCTCTCCACCCGCGAGGCCGCGCAGAAGCACGACATGTCGGAATCCGCGGTGAAGGTGGCGGTCCACCGGGGGCTGAAGGCGCTTGGTCTCCGGTTCGGAGGCTCCAATGGAGACTGACGCGCTGATTCAGAACCTCTCGGCCGAGGCCGTTCCGGTCGCGCCGGGCGCCGTCGCGCGCCGGATCCTGATCGGGCTGGCCCTCGGCGCCGCGACCTCCACCCTGCTGATGATCGCCTGGCTGGGCGTGCGGCCGGATATCCGCGAGGCTATGGCGACCGGGATGTTCTGGGTGAAGTTCGCCTACGCCGTCCTGACTGGGCTTTTCCTGACCGCGGCGCTTGTCCGGCTGTCGCGGCCGGGCGCCAAGGTTGGGCCCTTCGCCGTGGCGATCGCAGCGCCGCTAGTGGCCCTGGTCGCCATGGCTGCTGTGCGCCTGATGCGCGCCGATCCCGAGATGCGCATGGCGCTGATGATGGGCGGCTCGGCGGACGTCTGTCCCTGGCGGATCTTCGTCATCGGCCTGCCGGTGCTGGCCGGCGCGGTCTGGGCGGTGCGCGGCCTCGCGCCCACTCGGCTGACGGTCGCAGGCCTGGCGGCCGGCGGCTGCGCGGGGGCCTACGGCGCGGCGATCTACGGCTTCCACTGCAACGAGACGGCGTCACCGTTCGTGGCCGTCTGGTACACGCTGGGCATCGCGGCGGTGGCGTTGCTGGGCGGCCTGGCGGGCGCCCGCTGGCTGCGCTGGCGCTAGCGGCCACCTTTGGAATCAGAGTTTCGGAAACGGCCTACTGAGGAACCGCGAGCCGCGCTCGCCGAACCGCCAGGGCACGTCCACGGCCTTGGTGATGCCGATGCGCGGACCGACCACCACGTCCACAGGTTCGCCAGGGATCAGCGCGAACGGCGGCTGGTCCAGCCGCAGGCCGTTCTGCGCGCGGGTCACGGCCAGCGCCTGTCCCGTACGCCCCGGACCGGAGCAGAGCAGCCGCGGATCGTGGGTTCCCCGGCGCTCGCTCATCTCGTGAAGCCCCACCGTCGGCTCCAGCGCGCGCAATAGGACGGCGCTCCCCGGCCCGTCGCCACAGACCAGGTTCAGGCACCAGTGGATGCCGTAGGAGCGGTAGACATAAAGGACGCCGGGCGGCCCGAACATTACCGCGTTGCGCGGCGTCGGCCCCGAGAAGCTATGCGAGGCCGGATCCTCGTGGTGGTAGGCCTCGGTCTCGACGATCCGGCCGCCGACCCCGTTCACCGTGAGCGTCCAGCCGATCATGTCGCGGGCCGCGATCGGGGAAGGGCTGTTGAACAGCTCAGCTTGACGGGCGGCGACCTCAGGGCGCGAAATAGGGGAAAGCATAGGGGAAGGATTTCGCATGCCGTACGTCGAGGGCCAAACCATCCACGACGCGGACTCTCACGTCATGGAGCTGCCGGGGACGATCAATCCCTACATCGACCCGAAATTCCGCGCGCGGTTCGTGGAGCTTGCGGGCGCCAGGGCGATCCTTCCGGAGTGGTCGGCGAAGATCCAGGCCATGCAGGACGATCCCGAGTTCCGCGCCGGCGACGAGGCGAACCTGCTGCTGCGCAAGAACTACCAGGCGCTGGGCGCCTTCCGGGCCGAAGACCGGCCCAAGGCGCTGGATCACTTCGGCTTCGCCAGCCAACTGGTGTTCACCACCGCCTGCCTCAGCAATTTCGGCCTCGAACAGATGGGCGAGGTGGCGTTGGCGCTGGAGACGGCGCGGGCCCACAACCGGATGATGACCGAGTTCTGCTCGGTGGACCGCCGGCTGCTGGCCACCGGCTATGTGCCGCTGATCGACCGGGCGCGCGCGCCGGAGATCGCCCGCGAGGCCCTGGCGCTCGGCGCCAAGGCGCTGGTGATCGCGTCGCGCCATCCGCCCGGCTTCTCGCCCAGCCACGTCGAGCTCGATCCGCTCTGGGCGCTGGCGCAGGAGGCGGGCGTGCCGATCCTCTTCCACGTGGGCGGGGAGGAGAAGATGGCCAGGGACTACCTGGAGAACGGCCTGCCCTTCGTGAAGGATTTCCACGGCGGCGACGAGAATTTCACCTCGCTCACCTTCATGACCATCCCGCTCAGCGTCTGGCAGACCTTGTCGGCCCTCGTCATCGACGGGGTGTTCGACCGCTTCCCGCGCCTGAGATGGGGCGCCATCGAACTGGGCGCCTCATGGCTTCCCAGTCTGATGAAGTTCCTGGACTCCGGGGTCGCGGCCTTCGGCAAGGAAGAGCGGCTTCAGAAGCTCACGGCCAAGCCCAGCGAGATCCTTCGCCGACAATTCCGCGCCACGCCCTATCCGCATGAGGATACGCGCTGGATCATCGAGAATTCGGGCGAGGAGATGTGCCTGTTCTCATCGGACTTCCCGCACATCGAGGGCGGCCGCAATCCGCTGAAACGGTTCAACGACAGCCTGGACGGCCTGTCGGATCACGCCAAGCGCCGCTTCTTCCGCGACAACTTCATCGACCTTCTGGGTTCCGGCCTCGATCCGGCGCTGCACGACGTGCAGACGCGGCAGGCTGCCTAGGGTCGCAAACGTCGAGGTGACGGAGCTCAAGTGGCGCGACCCGCCGCTGGGCGAGATCGTGCTGCCTGGCGGCGTCCTGCGCCTGACCCTCGGCGTCGGCTCAGGACTTGCCAGACGCCCCGGCGACCCTGAAGGCCGGTTCTGGGGCCTGGGCGACCGTGGGCCTAATCTGAAGATCCCCCAGGCGATCGACGACTACGGGCTCACCGGCCTCGAGCCCTTGCGCGACCTCGCCGGCGCCAAGGTGCTGCCGGCGCCGCAGATCGGGCCGACGCTCGCCGAGCTGCAGATCAAGGGCGATCGGGTCGAGCTCATCCGCACGCGTCCGATCGAGATGCCGGACGGCGCCGCGGTGTCCGGCCGGGCCTTGCCCGGAACCCAGGCCGACATGGAGCCGACGTTCGATGTCACGGGCGCCAGGCTCCCGCCGGACCCCGCAGGCGCCGACACGGAGGCGGTCGTGGTGCTGGCCGACGGATCGTTCTGGCTTGGCGAGGAGTACGGCCCGTCGCTGATCAAGGTCGACGCCGACGGCGTGGTGCGCCGCCGCTGGACGCCCGCTGGCGTGCGCCTGGCCAGCGGCGAGGACGTCCTCCCGGCGAGGGGGGCCGAGCGGCGGATGAACCGCGGCTTCGAGGGGCTGGCGGCGTCTAAGGACGGCCGCTGGCTCTACGCGGCCTTGCAGAGCGCGCTGGATCGTCCGGAGGCCGACCGGCGCAGCACGCTGATCTGGAAGCTGGACGCCGAGACCGGCGCCCTGGCCGGTGAATTCGACTATCCGTTCGATGCGCCGGAAAGCTTCACGGCCGACGCCGCAGCCGGCGAGGTGGGGCCGGATGACCTGAAGATCTGCGAGCTGGTGGCGGTGACCGACGACCGGCTGTTGGTCCTGGAGCGCATCTCGAAGAGCGCGCGGATCTACCGCGTCGACCTGTCGAACGGCCGCCGGCTCGCCAAGACCCTGATCTTCTCGACGGACACCGCGGGCGGGATCGCGCCCGATCTTGAGGGCATGGCGCTGATGTCCGACCGCGAGCTGATCCTGGCCACGGACAACGACTTCGGGATCGAGGGCGCCGAGACGCGGTTCTATCGGTTGCGCTTCGCGGCCCCGCTGACCGGCTAGCCGGCCTGCTCGAACTCGGCGCTCTCGTCGTCCATGGGCGGCGGGGCCAGCGCCCGGCTCATGGCCTCCACCAGGCTCTGGACCTGGATGGGCTTGGACTCGTGGTCGGTGAAGCCGAGCCCTCGGAAGTGCTCGCGACCGCCGGAGGTGACGTCGGCGGTGAGCGCCACCACTGGGACCAGCTGGTTCGGGCCGGGCGTTTCGCGAAGCCTCTGCAGGCACTCGACGCCGGTCATGCCCGGCATCTGGATGTCCAGGAGGACGATGTCGAAGGACTGTGCGGCCAGCAGGCCCAGGGCGTCGGGACCGCTGGCGGCCTTGCTGACGTCGTGGCCGAAGGCCGAGAGCAACTGGTCCAGCACCAGCAGGTTCACGGCGTTGTCGTCGACCGCCAGCACGCGGACCGCGCGGACATGCGCCTCCTGGGCGAGCGCAGCCAGGGCGGCCGGCGGCTGGTGCAGGACCGGCGTGACCTGTTCAGCCAGCGTCATCGGAATCTCGACGTGGAAGGTGGAGCCTTCGCCCAGGACGCTTTCCGCCCAGACGCGCCCGCCCATCAGTTCCGTCAGTTGCTTGGCGATCGCCAGGCCCAGCCCCGTGCCGCCGAACTTGCGGATCTCGGAATCGTCGGCCTGGGCGAAACGCTCGAACAGCATGGGCAGGTGTTCGGGCGCGATGCCGAGGCCGGAGTCGCGCACCGCCACATGCAGCCACACGGCGTGCTTGGATTTGGGCCGGGTCTCGGCAGTGAGCTCGACGGCGCCTTCGTTGGTGAATTTCAGCGCATTGCCGACCAGATTGAACAACACCTGGCGTAGGCGAAGCGCGTCCATGCGCACGAACTCCGGGACGCTGTCATGCAGGTTGAGGACGAGGCCCACGCCCTTTTCGTCGGCGCGCGCCCCCCAGAAGCTGACCAGCCGGTCGAGGAACATGTGCAGGTCCTCGACGCCCTCGACGATCTGCAGGCGGCCGGCGTCGATCTTGGAAACATCCAGGATGTCGTTGAGGATGGAGAGCAGGTACTCGCCGCTGTCGATGAGGACGTCGAGACGCTCGATCTGATGGGGCTCGGTCTCGTCGCGCTTGAGCAGGTGCGCCATGCCCAGGACGCCGTTCATCGGCGTGCGGATTTCGTGGCTCATGGTGGCCAGGAAATTGGACTTGGCGCGATTGGCCCGGCGGGCTTCCTCGCGGGCGTCGTCGGCGGCGGCGCGTTCACTGACCGCATGGTCGCGGGCAGCCTCCAGTTCGGGGATCATCGCCAGGTTGGAGTCGAAGGCCGAATGCCAGGCGAGGATCACATGGCGGGTCCTCTCGCTCATCACCGCCAGGAGCAGCATGAGGACGGCGAGCGTCACAAGGACGGCGGCGCCCGGCAGGGGCCCAAGCAGCATCGCGGCGACGGTGGCGCAGGCCAGTAACACGGGCGACGCAAGTCCCCAGAAGACCGGGCGCGAAAGCACGCCAGCGGAGAGCGCGATGGCGATGAAGATGCAGGTCTGCAAGCTGAGCAACAGGAGCTCGGCCGGCTGGCCGCTCGTCGCGATGAACGTCACCGGCGCGACGTAAACCGCCATGCGCGCGGCGCATAGCAACGCGAGCTTTCGGAAACCTGCGGCCTGGTCGGCCGTCGCGGCGGTCGTCATCCAGCGGGTCACGAACGCCTTGTGGACCGCATCGATCGCGCAGTAGGCGGCAAACGCTCCGGCTGCGACGTAGGGATGCCCCAGCATCAGGATGCAGGCGCTGCTGATCGCGTTGGCGGCGACGTGCCATTTCATCGGCAGCGCCACGCCCGAGAGCGTCATTTCATAGCAGTTGGAACCGACGCCCACTGCGGGGGGCTCGTTCGTCGCTACGCCACTGTCCGGTTCGTCCATGAGCCCCTCACCGCGGCCAGGATGAGCCTCAAAAGTAAAGCTTCAGAGAATCTTGCTACCCCCGCGAGAGTAGGGTGGAAATCAGGACGCCAGCATGCCCGCGGTGGTGGCTTCCATGTCCTCGACGCCTTCCACCAGCCCGTCCGCCAGCCCGCCCGCCTGGGCCAGGACCTGGCTGGCGTAGATGCGGGCGAGCGCCGCCTTGCCCTGCAGCCACGGATCGTCGGAGCCGGCGGCGGCGATGGCCTGGCGGCCCAGGATCCAGCCGCCGATGACGTCGCCGGCGAGCTTTAGATACGGGGTGGCGGCCGCGAGGCTGGGCGCGCCGCCATTGGCGAGAATCCAGTCGGTGGCCCGCTCCAGCGCGGCCACGCCAGCCGCCAGCCGCTTGCCGACCGGCGCCAAGCCTGCGGTCTCGGTCAGCAGGTCGGCGGTGAGCGCCATCTCGGCGCAGAGGCCGCGCATCACCGCGCCATCGGCCATCCGGACCTTGCGGCCCACGAGGTCGATGGCCTGGATGCCGTTGGTGCCTTCGTAGATCGGGGCGATGCGGGCGTCGCGGTAGTGCTGGGCCGCGCCGGTCTCCTCGATGAAGCCCATGCCGCCATGCACCTGCACGCCCAGCGACGCCACCTCGACGCCGACGTCCGTCGACCAGGCCTTGGCGATGGGAGTGAGCAACTCCTGGCGGGCCAGCGCCGCGGCGCGCGCCTCGGGCGTCTCGGCGAGGCGGGCGAGGTCGGTCAGCACGCCGGTGGTCAGGCAGATGCCACGCGCCGCCTCGGTCTTGGCTTTCATCAGCATCAGGGTGCGGCGCACATCCGGATGGTCGTAGATCGCGGCGGGGTATTCTGCCGACCACACGGCCTTGCCCTGACGGCGCTCCTGGCTGAAGGCGAGCGCCTGCTGGAAGGCGCGTTCGGCGATTGCCACGCCCTGCACCCCGACCTGCAGGCGCGCCGCGTTCATCATGACGAACATGTGGGCCAGGCCCTGGCCGATCTCGCCGACCAGCTCGGCCTGGGCGCCCTCATAGAGCATGACGCAGGTGGGCGAGCCGTGGATGCCCAGCTTGTGCTCGATGGAACCGGGCCGGAAGTCGTTGCGCGGCCCGAGCGCGCCGTCGTCGCCCAGCAGGAACTTCGAGGTCAGGAACAGGCTGATCCCCTTCACCCCGGGCGGGGCGTCGGGCGTGCGCGCGATCACCAGGTGGCAGATGTTGTCGGCGGCGTCGTGGTCGCCCCAGGTGATGAAGATCTTCTGGCCGGTCAGCAGGTAGCCGCCGTTCCCGTCCGGCCGGGCCATGGTGGTCAGCGCCGCAAGGTCCGACCCCGCCTGCGGTTCGGTGAGGCACATGGCGCCCGTCCATTCGCCGGAGACCAGCTTCGGCAGCACCAGCCGCTTTTGGCGCTCCGTCCCGTGCTGGGCCAGGGCCTCGATGGCCGCCTGGGTGAGCATGGGGCAGAGGCCGAAGGCCATGTTGGCGGCGTGGACCATTTCGAAGACCGCCAGCTCCATGGCCTTGGAGAGCCCCTGGCCGCCGTGTGCGGGGTCGGCCGAGAGCGAGTTCCAGCCGTCGGCGACGAAGGCCCTGTAGGCGTCGGCGAAACCGGGCGCGGCGGTGACCGCGCCGTTGGCGTATTTCGCGCCCTCGGTGTCGCCCTTGTGGTTCAGCGGGGAGAGCACGTCGGTCGTGAAGGTCCCCGCGGCGTCCAGCACCGCGGCCACGGTGTCGGCGTCGAGGTCCGGGTAGGCCCGCGCGATCAGGGCGTCGTGTCCGACGGTGGAGAGCGCGAAGGCCAGGTCTCGGACAGGGGCGCGAAAGGTCATTCAAGGGGCTCCGTAGGCTGGGGCGAGTTCTAGGCCGCGCCTGACGGTGAAGAAAGTCGCCGTTCGCGCAAGGCGCCGCCTTTCGGTCACGCTCGTCGCACACCATCTGCGCTGCGGGGCTGTTCTGGAGAGACTTGCGGATGCTTCGTAGACTCATGACCGGCGGGCTTGCCGCCGCGACGTTGACCCTGGCCGTGGCGGCCCCCGCCCTCGCCGAACCCACCAACCGCGACCCCGCGAAGGCGCCGGCCGGGACCTATGAGCTCGACCCCCGGCACGCCGGTCTGGTGGTCAAGATCGCGCATTTGGGCGGTTTCTCCCGCTACACCATGCGCTTCAATGCGCTGACCGGCGGGTTCACCTACGACCCGGCCAACTGGCAGGCGACGAAGGTCAACATCAGCATCGACCCCAAGTCCATCGACAGCGAGATCCCCAGCTTCAACAAGGAGATCGCGGGCTTCTTCGAGCCGGAGAAATATCCGGCGATCATGTTCGTCTCGACGGCCGTCACGGCCGGACCGGATGGCAAAGGCACGGTCACCGGCGACCTGACCTTCCACGGGGTCACCAAGCCGGTGACGCTCGACGCGGTCTTCAACGGCTCCGGGCCCGGCATGATGGGCGCGGGAACCCGGATGGGCTTCTCTGGGACCGGGCGCATCAAGCGCAGCGAGTTCGGGGTGACCAACGCCAAGCAGTTCGCGGGCGACGACATCGACCTCGAGTTCGAAATCGAGTTCGTGAAGAAGTAGGCCGCGCATGAGCGCCATTTCCATGACGGGCGCCCGCAGCAGGCGCTATTCCACAGTGGCGATCGGGCTGCATTGGCTGATCGCCGCCGCCATCGTGCTGCAGGTGATCCTGGGGTGGCGGATGGGCGGCCAGCCGACGCCCGAGCGCTTCGCGGTCTTCCAGCTCCACAAATCGGTCGGCATCACCATCCTGCTGCTCAGCCTGATCCGGCTGGGCTGGCGGCTGGCCAATCCCCCGCCGCCATTGCCGCGGAACCTGCCGCGCTGGGAGGCCCGGCTCTCGAAGATCGTCCACGTGGGGTTCTACGTGGTGATGATCGGCATGCCGCTGACCGGCTGGCTGACCGTTTCGACCAGCCGGATTGCGGTCCCGACCCTGCTCTACGGGACGATCCCCTGGCCGCACATTCCGCTGGTCGCCGACCTCGCGCCCCGAGCCAAGCACGTCTGGAACCAGATCGGCGGCGCCGCGCACGAGACCGGCGCCTGGCTGGTCTATGGGCTGCTCGCCCTGCACGTGGCGGGCGCGCTGAAACACCAGCTGTTCAGCCGGGACGAGCCCATATTGGCGCGGATGGCGCCGGGAGCCGGTCCCGGCCGCTGGCTGGAGCCTCGCCTGATTGCGATCCTGCTGGCCTTCGGGGGCGTGGCGGCGTTCGGGTCGCTGGTCCAGCCGCCCAAACCCGCTATGGCCGCGGCGCTGCCCCCCGCTGCGCCGGCCGATGCGCCCGCGCCTGCCCCGCCTGCCGTCGAGATCGCGGCGGCCGCGCCGACGCCGACGCCGGCAGCGCCGGTCGAGTCCGCCGATCCGGTGCACTGGAAGGTCTCGCCCGGTTCGACCCTCGCCTTCTCGACCGCCTGGAGCGGAACGCCGGTCGAGGGCCGCTTTGACCGCTGGAAGGCCGACATTCTGTTCGGGCCGAAGGCGCTCGACCGCTCGAAGGTCACGGTGACCATCGACATGGGGTCCGCCAAGACCGGCGACCCGCAGCGCGACGCCTCGCTGCCGGCGCCCGACTGGTTCGACAGCGCCAGCCATCCGAACGCCGTCTTCACCGCCAGCCGCTTCACCCAGAGCGGCGAGGGCCGTTATGTAGCGCACGGGACCCTCACCCTGCGCGGCGTGAGCAAGCCCTTGGACCTGCCCTTCGACCTCAAGATCGACGGGCCCAAGGCGACGGTGAACGCGCGCGCCAGCCTCGACCGGATCGCGTTCGGCGTGGGGCAGGGCGAGTTCACCGCCACCGACCAGATCCCCGCCAAGGTCGGCATACGCGTCCAACTGCGCGCCCAGCGCGACTAACGGTCGGTCGGTCCCGTTGACAGGTCTGGACCCGCGCCGGACGGTACGGTCAGCTCTGCAATGAACGGGACGAAGCGCATGAAGACCCTGATCGTCGCCGCCAGTCTGGCCCTTGGCCTCGCCGCCGCCGCGGGCGCCGCGACCACGCCCATCAAGCCCTACATCGCCGCCGCCGTGGCCGACCCTGGCCGGGGCGACCAGAAGGACGTCGACGCCCGCCGCCATCCCGCCGAGGTCATCGCCTTCTCGGGCGTGAAGCCGGGGGACAAGGTCGTCGACCTGATCCCGGGCTCCGGCTACTTCAGCAAAATTTTCTCGAAGGCCGTCGGGCCGAAGGGCAAGGTCTACATGATCTGGCCGAACGAATACGCTAAGGAAGCCCAGCCCGATCCGGAGGAGAACAAGAAGCTCGCCAAGGCGGGTTACCCCAACACCGTGGTGATCCAGCAGCCCGGCGCGGCCTTCGCGACGCCCGAGCCCGTGGACCTCGTCTTCACGGTCCAGAACTACCATGACTACCCGGACAAATTCATGGGCAAGATCGACCCGATGATCTTCAACCGGGCGGTCTTCAAGGCGCTGAAGCCCGGCGGGACCTTCCTGATCGTCGACCACACGGCGCAGGCCGGCTCGGGCATGCGCGACACCGACACCCTGCACCGCATCGACCCGGCCATCGTCAAGAAGCAGGTGGCCGCCGCGGGCTTCGTGTTCGAGGGCGAGAGCAATGTCCTGCGCAACCCAAAGGACGACCTGAAGAAGGTGGTCTTCGACAAATCCATCCGCGGGCACACCGACCAGTTCATCTACAAGTTCCGCAAGCCGAAGTAGGACTCTGGACCCCCTGGCGGTGTAACCAGCCGCCGTGGATGACCAGACAGCCCAGATCGCCAAGGCCGTCGCCGCGCTACGGGGCGGCGGCCTCGTCATCCTGCCGACCGAGACGGTCTATGGCCTGGCCGCCGACGCCGCGAACGCCCGGGCGGTGGCCGCGGTCTATGCCGCCAAGGGCCGGCCAAGCTTCAACCCCCTGATCGCCCATGTGGCCGACGTCGCCATGGCGCGGAAGATCGCGCGCTTCGACGAGCGGGCCGAGCGGCTCGCCGCCCAGTTCTGGCCCGGGCCTCTGACCCTGGTCCTGCCGGTCGCCGACGAGGCAGCAGTATGCGATCTGGCGCGAGCGGGGCTGGACACGGTGGCGCTGCGTGCGCCTGGGCACCCGCTGGCGCACGCGCTGCTGCGAGCGTTCGGCGGCCCGCTGGTCGCGCCGTCGGCCAATCGCTCCGGACGCCCAAGCCCGACCACCTTCGCCGACGCCGTCGAGGAGACCGGCGTGTCGGCCGCCGCCGGCCTCGACGGCGGGCCCTGCCGGATCGGTCTGGAATCGACGGTCGTGGCGCTGCTGGACGAGCCGCGCCTGCTGCGGCCCGGCTCCGTCACCCGCGCGCAGATCGAGGCGGTGATCGGCCCGCTTAGCGAGGCCGACGCGGATGCGAAGCGCTCGCCTGGACGCCTGGCCCGTCACTATGCCCCCAATGCGTCGGTGCGGTTGGACGCCGCAGCCCCGCGCCCGGGCGAAGCCTTCCTGGCGTTCGGGCCTGCGGATGCACGAGGCCGGACCTGGAACCTCAGCCCGACACGTGACCTTGCGGAGGCCGCCGCCAACCTGTTCGCCCACCTTCGCGCCGCCGATCGCTCGGGCGCTTCGGCCATCGCCATCGCGCCGATCCCCGCGGAGGGCCTCGGCGAGGCGATCAACGACCGCCTCCGCCGCGCCGCGGGGTTTGTCGGCTAGGCCGCCGGGGCTAGACTGCCGCCCATGACTGCGCCCGTTCCCGCCGATGTGCTTTCCCGCCTGAAGGCCGTGCTGGGCGAGGACGGCTGGAGCCAGGATCCCGAACGGCTGGCGCCCAAGCTCCTGGAGTGGCGCGACCGCTGGACGGGCGAGACCCCGTTCCTGGCTCTGCCCAAGACCACGGCCGACGTCGCCGCCGTCGTGGGCATCTGCTTCGAGTCCGGTACGCCGATCACCACCCAAGGCGGCAACACCGGCCTGGTCGGCGGCCAGATCCCGCAGGGCGAGGTGCTGCTCTCCACCGAACGGCTGCGCGCGATCCGCGAGGTGGAGACTTTCGACGACGTGCTGGTGGCCGAGGCCGGCGTCACGCTCGCCGCCGTGCATGAGGCCGCCGCCGCCGTTCGCCGCCGTTTCCCGCTTGGGCTGGCGTCGGAAGGCTCGGCCACCATCGGTGGGGTGGTCTCGACCAACGCGGGCGGCACCCAGGTGCTGCGCTACGGCATGACCCGCAACCTGGTGCTTGGCCTGGAGGCCGTGCTGCCGACCGGCGAGGTGTGGAACGGCCTGAAGCGCCTGCGCAAGGACAACACCGGCTACGATCTGAAGCAGCTCCTGATCGGCGCGGAGGGCACGCTGGGCGTGGTGACGGCGGCGGCGCTGAAGCTCTATCCGGTGATGGCCTCGCGCGCTGTGGCGATGATCGGGGTGGCGAGCCCTGCGATCGCGATCCAGTTGCTGGCCCGGGCCAAGGACGAGACCGGCGGCGCGGTGGAGGCTTTCGAACTGATGGGTCGGCTGGGGGTCGACTTCGCGCTGAAGAACATCGTCGGGACGCGGGATCCGCTGGCCGAGGTCCATCCCTGGTACGTGCTGGCCGAGTTCTCGTCCGGCGAGCCGGGCTCGGGGGAGTCGTCCATGGAGCGGTTCCTGGCGTCCGGCCTCGAGGACGGCCTCATCCGCGACGCCGTCGTCGCCCAGACCGACGCGCAGGCCAAGGCGCTGTGGGCCATCCGTGAGAACCAGTCCCCGGCCCAGAAGCCCGAAGGCGCCACCTGGAAGCACGACGTCTCCGTCCCGGTGAGCCAGGTCGCGGCCTTCCTCGAACAGGCCACCGCCGCCATGCAGGCCTTCGCGCCGGGCGCGCGCATCGCCGCCTTCGGCCACATGGGCGACGGCAACATCCACTACGACGTGCTGCGCGCGGACGGCGGTTCCGACGCCGAACACTCGGCCCGGCGCGACCAGGGCTCGCGGATCGTGCACGACATCGTGGCCGGCATGGGCGGCTCGATCAGCGCCGAGCACGGCCTGGGCTCGATGAAGACCGAGGAGGCCCGGCGCTACAAGTCGGCGGTCGAGATCGAGGCGATGGCCGCGATCCGCCGCGCGCTCGACCCCAAGCGGATCATGAATCCGAGGGTCCTGTTCTAGGCCGGCCGATTTGCGCCCAGTCCGTCGATCACCTGGCGCACCTTCACGGCCAGCTGTTCGATGGTGAAGGGCTTGGGCAGGAAGGCGACGTTGGCGTCGAGCATGCCGTTGTGGACGATGGCGTTGCGCGTGTAGCCGGTCGTGTAGAGGACCTTCAGGTCCGGCCAGGTCTCGCGCGCCTTGTCGGCCAGGCGCCGTCCGTTCATGTCGGGCATGACGATGTCGGTGAAGAGCAGGTCGACCTTGGGCTGGATCGTCAGGACGGCGAGCGCCTGGTTCGCGTCCGACGCCTGCACCACCGTGTAGCCAAGCTCGCGCAGGGCGTCGACGGAGAGGTGGCGGACCCGCTCATCGTCCTCGACCACCAGCACCACTTCGCCGTATTGCGCACGAGGCGCCTCGTGCGGCGAGGCCGTCTCGATGTCGGATATCTCGTCTGCGCCGGTGTGGCGCGGCAGATAGACCTTCACGGTCGTACCGACGCCCGGCTCGGAATAGATCTTCACATGGCCGCCGGACTGTTTGACGAAGCCGTGGACCTGGCTGAGCCCAAGCCCCGTTCCCTTGCCGACACCTTTGGTCGTGTAGAACGGATCGAAGGCCCGATCCGCCACGTCCTGGAGCATACCCACGCCGGTGTCGGTCACGGACACCATCACGTACTGGCCTGGGATCACCTCTGCGTGGGCGCTGGCGTAGGCGTCATCCAGGTGGGCGTTGGACGTTTCGATGGTCAGGCGGCCGCCATCGGGCATGGCGTCGCGACCGTTGACGCAAAGATTGAGGATGGCGTTTTCCACCTGGCCGGGGTCGACAAAGGACCGCCAGAGCCCGCCGGCCAGCACGGTCTCCACCCGCAAGTCTTCACCGATGGTGCGTCGGAGCATCTCCGACACGCCGCCGACGAGCTTGTTCACGTCCATCGCCAGCGGGGCGAGCGCCTGCTGGCGGGAGAAGGCTAGCAGGCGGCCGGTCAACTGGGTGGCGCGCTGGGCGCCCTCGACGGCGTTTTCGATATAGGTCGCGGCCCGCGGCGGATCGCTCAGAAGGCGCCGTTTGGCCATGTCCAGCGAGCCCAGGACGACCGCCAGCATGTTGTTGAAGTCGTGGGCTATGCCGCCGGTGAGTTGGCCGACCGCCTCCATCTTCTGCAACTGGCGGACCTGGGTCTCGGCGGCCTCGCGGTTGGCGGCTTCGGTCTTGAGCTGCTCGTTCGAATACGCGAGCGCGTCACGCGCCGCCATCGCCGCGTCGACGCGGCGGCGGCCGTCCCGAACGACGAAGGCTCCGAGGAGCAGGGTCGCCAGCGCGCTGGCGATGAGCGTGCCGGTGATGAGCAGGCCCTGAAGCTTCGCGGCCTCCGTGCGTCGCACCAGCAGGTCTTGCTCTTCCGCGTTCATCCCCGCCAGCGTCGTGCGGATATCGTCCATCAGCCGGCCGCCCTGGACAAGCACAGCGACCTCAATGGGCTCGCCCCGTTGCTTCGCCGCCACATTGTGCTGCAGCCTGGCGATCCGCTCGTGTATCAGCCGGCGCACCTTCTGGGCCCTGGCCCTCTGGCTCGGATTGTCGGCGATCGATGCATCGAGGCGGTCGAGTTCGCGGTCCATCCCCGAAACCGCCGCGTTGTAGGGCTTCAGGAATTCCCGTCGACCCGTGAGCAGGTAGCCGCGCTGGCCGGTCTCGGCGTCCTGCATGTGCGACAGGACGGTGGCCAGCTGGTTCTGAACCTCCAGGGTATGCTTCACCCAGCCGAACGCCGTCTGCTGGCGCTGGGCCAGCCAGATGCTGCTGACGACGGCGAGCGCCAGGACGGCGAAGCCGATCAGGAGAGCCTGGAGCGCCCGATCGGCGCGAGGTGACGGCATCCCAGTGTGATGGCCGACAACGGCGGCGCTTTCAATATGGCTATGCTAGTCGCGACGCGCGGACGCAGAGCCGTCTTCACGCTTGCCTGTGGACGACTGCGCGCAGGCCATTGGCGCCCCGCCTGAGTCCCGGCAAAGCATTGGGATGCTGATCGTCCTCTCACCGGCCAAGGCGCTCGATTTCACGGCCGCGCCGGAGTCGATCCCGGTGACCGCGCCGCAGATGGCGGATCACACCGCCGAACTCGCCAAGACCACCCGCAAACTCCGGACCGTCGACCTGAAGCGGATGATGTCGCTTTCCGACAGCCTGGCGAAGCTGAACCGCGAGCGGTTCCAGGCCTTCCAGCCGGACAGCGAGGACGGGCTGCAGGCGGCCTTCGCCTTCAACGGCGACGTCTACATGGGCCTGAAGGCCCGCGAGCTCGACAAGAAGGCGCTGGCCTGGGCGCAGGACCATGTGCGGATCCTCTCCGGGCTCTACGGCGTGCTCCGGCCGCTCGACGCCATCCAGCCCTATCGCCTGGAGATGGGCGTGCGGATCAAGACCAAGCGCGGCCAGAGCCTCTACGACTTCTGGGGGCCGCAGATCGCCGAGGCGCTCGACGCCACGCTTATCGGCCGCAAGGACCGCACGGTGGTGAACTGCGCCAGCCAGGAATATTTCGGCGCCGTCGACCGCGCGACACTGAAGGCCCCGGTGATCTCCTGCCGGTTCCTGGAAGAAAAGGACGGCGAGGCGCGGATCCTGTCGTTCTTCGCCAAGCGCGCCCGGGGCCTGATGGCCCGCTACGCCATCGACAACCGCATCGAGCGGGCCGCGGACCTGCGCGCCTTCGACCGCGACGGCTACCGCTACGTGGCGGGCCTCTCCACCGACACCGAATTCACCTTCGCGCGGCCGCAGCCCCCGCCGGTCGCCCAGATGCGCGCCAAGGCCGTGGCCCCTTGACGAGGCGCGGCTGAGACTGGCTTTTGCCGTCCCAACGCTTGTTTGAACAAAGCACTGGAGGACGCCCATGGCCTATAAGCCGTTCGACCTGACGGGGAAGGTGGCGCTGGTCACCGGCGGCAACAGCGGCATCGGGCTCGGCATGGCCGACGCCATGGCCCAGGCCGGCGCCGACCTGGTGATCTGGGGCACCAACGAGGCCAAGAACGCGGCCGCCGAGGCCCAGCTCAAGGCCCATGGCCGCAAAGTGCTGACCCAGAAGATCGACGTGGCCGACGAGGCTGCGGTGAAGGCCGGCATGGCCGAGGCGGTCGCCAAGATGGGGCGGCTCGACAATGTGGTGGCCAACGCCGGCGTCGGCGGCGGCGCGCCGTCCTTCTCCGAGTTCTCCACCGAGACCTACCGGCGCGTGCTTGCCGTGAACCTCGACGGGGTGTTCTTCACCTTCCGCGAGGCCTGCAGGCACATGGTCGAGCGGGCCGGCCAGGGCGACAAGGCCGGCGGCTCGCTGGTGGTCACCTCCTCGCTCTCGGCCATCGACGGCGCGGCGCGCAACGAAGCCTACGCCTCGACCAAGGGTGCGGTGATCTCGATGATCCGCGCCATCGCCGTCGAGCACGCCCGCTACGGCGTGCGCGCCAACGCCATCCTGCCCGGCTGGATCGCCACCGACATGACCGCCGGCGCGCAAGGGAACGACAAGTTCAACGATGCGGTGATCAAGCGCGTACCCATGCGCCGCTGGGGCGAGCCGGAGGACTTCGGGGGCATGGCCGTCTACCTGGCTTCCGACGCCTCGCGCTTCCACACCGGCGACAGCTTCCTGATCGACGGCGGCTACGCGATCTTCTGATCGAGGGTGGCTGCCCCCGCGTCACAGTTTCCATCGCCGTCCGCCGGCGCCATCGTGCGGAAAACGGGAGGATCGGCCATGACCCTGCAAACCAAGCTCTGCGACCTCTTGGGCGTGAAGCACCCGATCATGCTGGCCGGCATGGGTGGCGTCTCCTACGCGGAACTGGCGGCGGCGGTGTCCAACGCCGGCGGCTACGGCGTCCTGGGCATGGCCGGCCGCACGCCGGACTTCATCCGCGACGAGATGCGCAAGGTCAAAAGCCTGACCGACAAGCCGTTCGGCGTCGACCTGCTGGCCGCCAGTCCTGAGAGCCTCACGGCGTCAGTCGAGATCATTATCGAAGAGGGCGCATCGTCCTTCATCGCCGGGCTTGGCGTGCCGATGCCGATCATGGAGCGGCTGAAGAGCGCGGGGCTGAAGGTCATGGTGGTTTGCGGCGCGGTGAAGCACGCGGTGAAGGCCGAGCAGGCGGGCTGCGACGCGGTGATCTGCCAGGGCGGCGAGGGCGGTGGGCATACGGGCCTCGTCGGCACAATGCCGCTGGTGGCCCAGGCGGTGGAAGCGGTGAAGATCCCGGTGGTGGCGGCCGGCGGGCTTTACGACGGCCGCGGTCTCGCAGCCGCGCTGAGCCTTGGCGCGGTCGGCGTCTGGATGGGCACCCGCTTCATCGCCAGCCAGGAAGCCCACGCGGGCCAGATGTACCGGGACGTCATCGTCGAGGCGACCGACGAGGACACGGTCCGCACCAAGAGCTATTCCGGCAAGCCCATGCGGGTGAAGAAGAATCCCTACGTCGCCGACTGGGAGGCGCGTCCACAGGATATCCAGCCCTTCCCGCAACAGGCCATCCTCTCCAGCCGAGCCGGGGTCATGGGCGGGATCGGCGGCCAGATCGAAGGCCTCGACATCGACCGCTCCGCCTTCGCCATGGGCCAGTCCGCGGGCGGCGTGCACGACGTGCTGCCGGCCGCCGAGATCGTGGCGCGGATCATGGCCGAGGCCGAAGCCTCGATCGACCGGGTTTCGGCCCTGCGGGCGAAGGCGCCCGCCTAAGGCGCCTCGGCCAGATAGGCCGTCGGGTCCTTCACGAAGCTGCCGAACTCGGCCAGGCAGCCGCGCCAGGCGGCGAGCTGCTGGGTGATCCGCTCGCTGGAGTCGTTGGCGAACAGCAGCGTCGAATAGAGGACGTGGGCCTTGCCGGCCTTGTCCTGGTAGCTGCGGCAGGTGGCCGAGGTCTGGTTGAAGGCGTTGACCTGGCCCAGCGTCGGACTGGCGCCGGCATTCTGGTTGTCGAACAGCACGACGGCGCACTTGCGGCCCTGGGCGTCGCAGCCGGCGAACTGCGCGGTGAACGCCACCGTGGCCGAGGTCACGGTCAGGAAAACGGAGTCAGCCTCGCGGTGCGCGATCTCGCCCTTGGCGCCGGCGGTGGCCAGGAGCGCGACCATGCTGGCCGGGTCGCGGGCGTCGACGAAGCCGGCCGGTCCGGGCTTGGCGGCCGGGGTGTCGGCTTTGGGCGCGGCCTTCGTGGCAGGGGCCTTGGCGGTCGGAACCTTGGGGGCCTTGGACGCAGGGGCGGCGCCGGTCATCAAGACGGCGATGGCGATCAGGACCGTGGTCTTCCAAAGCATGGCCAAGGGCTACCAGAGGCGGTGGGACCGCGCGAGCCCGCCCCTCCTTTCATTGTCCGGTTTCCATGGCGCGGCGCCGGGGCGGGGACTAAGCTGACGCTCGTTGTGGGGAGGAGTTCATGGGTTTCGCCGTCGCTATCGTGTTCCTGGTGCTGGCCGCAGTGGTCGCGCTGGGGGCCATCAAGATCGTGCCGCAGGGCCGCGAGTACACCGTCGAGCGGTTTGGCCGCTACACGCGCTCGCTGAAGCCCGGGATGAGCTTCCTCACGCCCTTCGTCGAGGGCGTCGGACGCAAGATCAACATGATGGAGCAGGTCCTCGACGTGCCCCGCCAGGACGTAATCACCAAGGACAACGTGTCGGTCCAGGTGGACGCGATCGTCTTCATCCAGGTGATGGATGCGGCCGCTGCAGCCTACCGCGTCACCAACCTCGACTTTGCCATCACCCAGCTGACCATGACCAACCTGCGGACCGTGGTCGGCAACATGGAGCTGGACGAGGTGCTGTCGCAGCGCGACCAGATCAACACCCGGCTGCTGGACGTCATCGATCAGGCCACCAGCCCGTGGGGCGTGAAGGTGGCGCGGATCGAGATCAAGGATCTCCAGCCGCCGCCGGACATCACGAACGCCATGGCCCGCCAGATGAAGGCGGAGCGCGAGCGCCGCGCGGTGATCACCGAGGCCGACGGCGAGAAGCAGGCCGCCATCACTGTGGCGGAGGGCCAGAAGCAGTCGGCGATCCTGCAGGCCGAGGGCCGCAAGGAGGCTGCGTTCCGTGACGCCGAGGCCCGGGAGCGGTCCGCCGCCGCCGAGGCCAAGGCCACCGAACTGGTCTCCAACGCCATCGCCGACGGCGACGTCAACGCCATCAACTACTTCGTGGCCCTGAAATACGTCGAGGCCTTCGCCAAGCTCGCCGAGAGCCCGCAGCAGAAGACCGTCATCGTGCCGGCCGACATGGCCTCGCTGGTAGGCGCCATCGCCGGCGTCGGCGAACTGGTGAAAACCGCCAAGGCCGAGCAACAGCAACCGACCCCGCCGCGTCCGCGCGCCTCGCGCGGCGGCTCGGCAGTGCCGCCGACGGAGACCTGACCATGCCCGATCTTACGGAGCTCTATCTCAGCCACCCCTTCTGGGTCTGGATGGCGTTCGCCGCCGCCCTGCTGGCGGTTGAGGTCGCCACCGGCTCGGGCTGGATCCTGCCGTCGTCGGCGTCGGCCGCCGTGGTGGCGGTCCTCGCCGTCTTCGCCGGAATCTCGCTGCCGGTCGCCTTGCTGATCTTCGCGCTCCTGACCATCGCCTCGACGCTGCTGGCGCGCCGCTACTTCCCGCGCTCGGTGACCGCCGACCACGGGAACGACATCAACGACAACATCGGACGCCTCGTGGGCCACCACGGCGTCGTCGTCGGCGCGTTCGCCGGTCGGGCCGGCCGCGTGTTCATCGACGGCAAGGAATGGGCCGCCGAACTCGCCGAGGGCGACGGGCTGGCGGCCGGATCGCGGGTGGAGGTGGTGGGCGTCGCCGGGGCGCACCTGCGGGTCCGGGGCGCTTAGGATTCGGAGTCCGGCGATCCGCGGAACGCGCAACGCGAGCGTCTAAGCCATTGGAACTGCGCCACAGTTAGGCCAGCTTCCTTCGTCATCTTGACCCTGGGACGATCACGGCGCTTATGTGCGCCGATGGGGTGAGAAGCCCCCTAAAGAAAATGCCCAGGAGATATCGAGATCATGAGGCCAATCGGATTGGGGCTGGCCGCGGCCCTCCTCGTCGCGGTGCTGGCGCCTGTCGCGGTGATGTCCGCGCCGAAAGCCGCAGCGCCCGCCGTCAGTGAGGCGCAGCGCAAGCAAGGCATGGCTGAGGCCCCGCCGCTGGTGACTGCCGCAGCACTTCCCTGCCAGGTGTCTGACGCCCGCTTTGTCGGCAAGACGCCGGAAGACAAGAAGAAGGGCACGCCCGCCCAGAGCTATTATGAGGTGGCCTGCGCCGCCGGCTCCATGGGCTATGTGATCCAGGCCAACGTCGGGGCCACGCCCACGGCCTTCACCTGCGTCGAAGCCAACACCCCGCCCGGGCCGAACCTGCCGCCGGCCCTGCCGTGCCTGCTGCCCGGCAACTCCGACCCGAAGGCCGCGCTCGCCGCAGCGCTCGCCAAGGACAACATCCAGTGCGTGCCCGAACAGGCCCGCGGCATCGGCCAGAGCAAGACCAGCACCTATCTCGAAATCGCCTGCCAGGGCGGCGTCGGCTACGTGGTGGTGGCCCCCGCGCCGTTCGACGGCTCCAAGAAGCTGGAAGCCCAGAACTGTCTGAACTTCGACGGCGCCGGCGGCAACATCAAGTGCACGCTCGGCGACCCCGCGGCCCGCATGGCCGTGGTCGACCGTTACGCCGCCGACGCGAAGAACAACTGCACCGTGAAGGACCGCCGGTTCGTCGGCACCGCCACGGACGGCTCGAACTTCTTCGAAGCCTCCTGCCAGGACGGCAAGGGCTACATCTTCAAGATCTCGCCGACCGGCGCGCTCACGACCACCTATGAATGCGCCAAGGCCCAGGGGATCCTCGGGGGCTGCACGCTCACCGACGCCCGCCAGGCCGCGACCGAGCAGGCAGGCCTCTACACGAAGCTCGCCAAGAGCGCCGGTTCCGACTGCCAAGTCGAAAAATACGCCATCTTCCCCGCCGGCGCCGGCGAGGACGTGGTCGAACTGGTCTGCACTGGCGGCAAGGGCGGCGTGGGCATCTTCAAGGCTGGCGGCAAGGGCGAAGTCCTCGACTGCGGCCACGCCCTCGTGGCGGGCTATCGCTGCGGGCTGAATAAGCCCGACTCCGGCAACGGCGCGCTCACGGCCGACCTGAAGAAGTTCCAGGCCTCGACCACCTGCGTCGTGTCCAACTCGCGTCTGGCGGCGAAGACGGCCAAGGGCACCCTGATGCTCGAGGTGGCCTGCGCCGACGGCCTGAAGGGCTACATGATCGAGTACACGACCGGCCCGGTGACTGCGGTCAGCGCCACCGGCTGCGCCTTCACCGGCGGCTGCAAGCTGCCCGGCAACACCTAGGGCTCGATTGAGCCTGAAACGAACGAGGCCCCGGAGGGAAACCCCCGGGGCCTTTTCTTTGGAAGTTCCTCCCCATTGGGGAGGTGGCGCGAAGCGCCGGAGGGGGTCAGGGCCGACCTCGGGAGCCCCCCTCAGTCAGCTTTGCTGACAGCTCCCGGCGGGGGAGCGACTTCGCGGTCCCTAGATCGCCGCTTCGATGAACATCGGCCCGCGCTGGGCCATGGCGGCGGCGAAGGCCTTCTCGAATTCCTCGGCGGTCTCGCAGCGGACGGCGGGCAGGCCGAGACCCTTGGCGAGCGGGACCCAGTCGATCTTCGGATCTCCGAGCCCGAGCAGCTTGGCGGCCTGCGGACCGGCGTCGCCCGCGCCCGTGCGGGTCATCTCGATGTTGAGGATGCGGTAGCTGTGGTTGGCGAAGACCACGACGGTGACGTCGAGGTTCTCTCGCGCCAGCGTCCAGAGCGCCTGGACCGTGTACATGGCCGAGCCGTCGCCGCTGAGCGCCAGCACCTTGCGATCCGGCGCCGCGACCGCTGCGCCGACGGCGAGCGGCAGGCCGATGCCGATGGCCCCGCCGGTCAGCGCCAGCACCTCGTGCGGGGCGGCCGTCAAGCTGGACGCCGCGATGCCGGCGCCGGACGTGACGCTGTCGTCGCAGACGATGGCGCCCTCGGGCAGATGGCGCGCGACGCTGGCGCCGGCCAGATGCGCATTGAGCTTTCCCGTCGGCGCCGCATCGGGCCGCTTCAGCGGTTGCTTGGGCCCCTCGGCCGGCGCCCCCAGCGCGTCGGCCAGGGCGGCGAGGCCGGCCACGGCGTCTTCGCTCCGCGCGGCCAGCGTCAGGGTCGCGCAGCCTTCGGGCACCAGCACGCTCGGCCGGTTGGGATAGGCGAAGAACGCCACCGGCTGGGTTGTGCCGGCGTAGACCATCAGGTCCGTGCCCTCGAGATCCTGCAGGGCCATCTCGCCGAAGTACTGCATGCGGGCCGGCGCGAAGGCGCCCGCGCCGCGCGGCTGGCGCGCCACGAAGGTGTCGGCCATGACGCGGACGCCGACCAGGCTTAGCCGGGCGGCCTGGGCCAGCGCCTCGGCGCGACAGGCCTGGCCCCCGATCAGCACCACGGGCTTTGTGGCCGCCTTGATGGCTCGCGCGGCGGCCTCGACCGCGGCGCCTGAGGGCGCTGGACGAGCGGCCCTCTGGGCGATCACCGGCTCGGACGTGGTCTCAAGCCAGGCGCTGTCCGCCGGCAGGATAAGGCTGACCGGGCCGCCGGGCGGCCCGAAGCTGGCGGCCACGGCCTCGGCCGCCAGGCCCGCCACGGCGTCGGGGCTGTCGGCGGACTTCACCCAGAGTGAATTGGGGGCCGAGAGCGCCGGGATGTCGGAGTTCAGCGGTGCGTCGTACTGCCGGTGATAGGTGGCGTGGTCGCCAATCACATTGACGATCGGCGTAAAGGCGCGCCGGGCGTTGTGCAGGTTGGCGACCCCGTTCCCGTAGCCGGGGCCCAGGTGGAGCAGGGTGCAGGCGGGCTTGTCGGCCATGCGGCCATAGCCGTCGGCGGCGCCGGTCGCCACGCCTTCGAAGAGGCAGAGCACCGGCCGCATCTCCGGCGCGCGGTCGAGCGCGGCGACGAACTGCATCTCGCTGGTGCCCGGATTGGCGAAACAGGCGGTGACTTCGTTGGCGACGAAGGTCGCGAGCAGGGCGTCGGCGCCGTTCATGTCAAAACACCATCACGTCTGGAGGGGGCGGGTCGGCGAAGAGGCGCGTGACGCTGTCCGCGCGCCGGGAGCGGGCGAGCGCCTGGGCGATGTAGCCCTTGTCGGTGATCTCGCCGGCCCCGGCGTCAGGGCCGTCGGGCAGGACGAGGGCGCGCGCCACCCGGGCGCCGGAGCCCTTCGCGCGGGCGTTGAACGCGGCGAGCCCGGCGCGGACGGCGGCCTCGACCTCGGCGCGCGGCTGGCGTGGGTCGGGATAGAGCAGCAGGCCCACGGCCTCGCGCCCCTCGCCGCAGACCACCGCGTCGGTGACGGCCCCGCCGATGGCCCCGATGGCCCCGATCCGCAGGTCGCCGACTCCGACGAAGGTGCCGCTGGCGAGCTTGAAGTTCTCCGAGAGCCGGCCGTCGAAGACCATGCCCTTGAGCGGGTCGCCGGCGTCCACGAACCGGGCGGCGTCGCCCAGCACATAAAACCCCTCGCCGTCGAAGGCCTGGGCCGAGAGCTCAGGGCGGCCCAGGTAGCCCTGGGTGACCTGCGGACCCTTGACCCGGAAGTCGAGCTTGCCAGCCTCGGGCACAAGCCGCACCGAGGTCCCTGGGATGGGCAGGCCGATCATGCCCATGCGGTCGTTGTGCCAGTGGACGTTGCAGGCGGTGGGGCCGGTCTCGGTGGCGCCGTAGCCGGAACCGAAGCTGATCTGCTCGCCCACCGTGCGCACCGCCACGGCCTGGATGCGGTCCGCGACTGCCTGACCCAGGGCCGCGCCGCCGTACTGCAGCAGGCGCACGCGCTCGAAGAACCGGAGGGCGAGCTGGTCGTCCTTCTCCAGCTCGTCGACGAAGAGCATCCAGCCGGCCGGCACCATGTTCTGGTAGGTCGGCGAGACGTCTTTCAGGTTGCGCACCGTCTCGCCAAACCGCGCGGCCGTCGGCTGGCCGGCGTCGATGTAGAGCGTGCCGCCTCGGTGCAGGCCCATGTGCAGGATCGAATTGGCGCCCAGGCTGTGGCTCCAGGGCGCCGAGTGGACCATCACCGGCGGCTCAGGGTCGTCGAAGCACGCCTCGATCTGCGCCGAGTTCAGCGAGACGTTGCGGTGCGTGCAGATCACCGCCTTGGGCAGGCCGGTGGAGCCAGAGGTCAGCAGATATTTCGCGTGGTCGTCCGGGGTCGCCGTCGCCGCGACGGCGCCGGCTTGGAAGAGGCGTTCCAGCGGCACGTCGCCCGGCCGGGCGGTGTGGGCGGCGATCACCCGTAGGCTGGCCAGCGCCGGAGCGGCGAGACCGTCGGCGAACAGGGCCGCGTCTTCGGTGTAGACTGCCGCGGGCTTCAGCACGTCGCAGGCGTGGGTCAGGCGGGCGAGATTGGCGCCCTTCAATCCATATTGCGGCGACACCGGCGCGACCGGCATCCCCTGGCTCATGGCCGCATAAGCGACCAGGGCATGGTCGATCCCGTTGGCGGCGAGGATCAGCAGCGGTCGCGCGCCGACCACCCCCAGGCCGCGAAGGCCGCCGGCGAGGACGGAGATCCGCTCCAGCGCCTCGGCGTATGTCACCGTCCGCCAGCCGTCGCCGGACCGTTCGGCCAGCCAGGTACGGTCAGGGGAGACCTTGGCCCAATGCTCCAGGCCCGCGGTCATGGTCTGGAACCGGGTCGCGTAGGGCGTCGGGTTGGTCAGCACCATCTCGCCGCCCGGTCGCCGCTCCACATCCAGCCGCCGAGGCGCGTAGCGGGCGTCGCGGAAGGGGGCTGTGGAGGTGTGGAGGTCGGCGTCCATGGGAGCCTTATTCCAAGCGCCGGACAGAATGGAAAGCGCCACGCTCCGCGGCTTTAGTGAAGCGCCGCCAACCGCCGCTGCAGGAACAGCCTCTCTGCCGGCGCCGGACCGAGCGCCAGCGCCGCTTTCAGCGCCTTGGCCGCCTCTGCTGATCGCCCGGCCTTGGCGCACAGTCCCGCCCGCGCGGCCTGGTACGGCAGCCAATCCTGCGGCGCGTTCGCCAGCGCGAGCGCTTCGAGGCCGGCCTCGGGCCCCTTCGCTTCGCCGATGGCCACGGCCCGGTTCACCGCGGTCACCACATTGGGTCGAAGTTGCAGGAGCACATCGTAGAGGTCGGCAATGTCGTGCCAGGGTGTCGGCCGGCTTTCAGTGCGGCTCAGATGCGCGGCGTGGATGGTCGCCATGATCTGCCGGGGGCCCGACCGGCCCAGGTCGGCGGCGCGGTCCAGCAGGCGCGCGCCGTCTTCGATGACGTCGCCCCGCCAGAGCGCGGTTTCCTGCTGATCGGGCGGAACCATGGCGCCCGTGTCGTCCAGCCGGGCCGGCCGCCTCGCTTCTGCGAAAC
>Ga0307513_10001253_pt1 | contig 36788 bp, 38 predicted proteins | sample 15_EM_MG_FD_202174 | JGI IMG/M metagenome (GOLD analysis project Ga0307513, IMG submission 202174) | Populus trichocarpa ectomycorrhiza microbial communities from riparian zone in the Pacific Northwest, United States - 15_EM | ecosystem: Host-associated > Plants > Roots > Unclassified | place... | reverse complement strand
CATCGGGTACCGACGGAGAATCCTCATGGGTACTATGACGATTTGGTGGCGCTGGTTCAAGCAGCCGGGTATTCGAAGGTTGTCCCTGCTTAGGGCACCTAGGAAAGAGAATCTCATCAAATACGCAATGCGTTGCATAGAACAACACATTGTTTGGTGATCTCATGAACATAAAGCCATATCCAGCAGGGGCGTTGCCAAGATAGGTCATTAGTTCAGATTTGGGGGCGAGCTTATTTGCTCTAATCTCTGCAGGAATGAAGACATAAGCCCCACAACCAAATACACGCAGATGGTTCACACTTGGCCTCTCTCCTAGTAGGAGCTGGGAGGGGGTCTGCCAGTTAAGGCGACGGAGAGGCGTGCGATTGTACACATGGGTAGCATGCTCAATCGCAAATTCCCACCAAGACGGTGGCAAACAAGCATTTTGTCGCATAGACTCAGCTTTTTCCATGAGCGTTCGAATGATACGCTCCGCTCTGCCGTTTTGTTGGTGAGCATACGGAACACTTTGGAGGATCATAATTCCTCTGTCCTTCAGCATATTATCAAATGCTGTAGACTTATACTCTCCTCCTGCATCACTCATCCATTGTACAACCCGGCTGTTATACTGGGTCTCAACCATTGCAAGGAATCGGGAGGTTGCTGCAATTGCTGCATCTTTGGTGCGCATATTAACAGTCCAAGCATGGGAGGTATAGTCGTCAAAAAAGACAATACTATACTTGTACTTATGATAAGAGTCGATCGGGAACGACTTGAGGTCAGAGTGTATAAGTTGGAAGGGTTTGGTGGCCCTTCGTTCGGTTGGAAGGAAGGGTCGATTGACCATCTTTCCTTTCAAACAACCTGGACAGATGTGATCCTCCTCAGGGATTACCACGTCAGGGAAATCTTTAAGGTGTTTCCTAGCCTTCTTAATCACATCCTTTGAAGGATGGGCCATTCGTCGGTGTAGTGTCTCATAATCCACTGAGTGGATTGTACCAAGTCCCCCAAATATTTTGGCATCCTGGGACTTGAGAGCACAGACTACAAAGATGCTATCTTTGGGGAGTCTAGGGTGGAAGAGCAAGAATGGCTTAGTTCTCTGCATCACCACAATGTACTCTCGAGTTCCAGCAATGTGGAACCCCATCTGCATAAACACACCCAGAGATAGCAATCGTACGGTTAGATCTGGGGTGTGATAGACAGGAAAGATCCTTACTGATTCACCATTTTGTAGGTGAAGAACTACTGTACCTTTCCCAATAATTTGAGAAAAGGAGTTCGCGGTTGTGACCGGAATTTTTTGGGCTAACTCTTGATATTCGACAAAGTTGTTAATGTCAAAAGTAAAGTGCATTGACGCTCCTGAGTCTGCAAGCCATTCAACGGTCTCATCACACTTGTTAGAGGAAGAACAACCACAATTATTTATTGTTACAGAACAGGGTGAGAGACTATCTACTGCTCCTGTTTGGATGTTTTCATCAGTTGTTATTTCCTTAATATGGAAACAAGTGCTTACCCCGAAGGATCCGAAAAAGTCATCGCCGAAATCGGCGTTGTCCTCGTATTGGGCGTCCATCTCAAAATCTGCAACAGTGAGGGGATCAACCGTTTGACACTGGGGGCAAGGGGTGATGTACTGACAAGGTACATTACAAGTACATTGCAAGTTCTGGGGCTAAAGAACTAACCATGTACCAAACTGGCACATGTTTAGCATATTCAAAATACACCAGACAGATACAACCACCACATCCCAGCTTGGGATATTGTCAGGATATTCAAGATATGCCAGGTCATGTGACCACAATGTTCCAGATTAGTAATCATCAAGGATATTTTGAATACTCTAACACAAAGCAACCAAAGTGTGCTTGAGTGGTTTGTTTTGAATGTTCTTTACAATATCCCAGGTCATGTGACCACCATATACCAAATTGGGATATTTTAGGTTCATTTGGCATGTACCAACCCAGTTCAACCAGCATTTTCCTGATCGCTTTGTTCAAAACATACTTGCAATGTTTTCACAATATACTAAGCTTGGGAAATTGAAAACACATGATGAGTACATTGCAAGTATAGGGTCAAAATTCAGTATTTTCTGAGTACATCATAATATACTCACCATGTGTTTTCAATTTCCCAAGCTTGGTATATTGTGAAAACATTGCAAGTATGTTTTGAACAAAGCGATCAGGAAAATGCTGGTTGAACTGGGTTGGTACATGCCAAATGAACCTAAAATATCCCAATTTGGTATATGGTGGTCACATGACCTGGGATATTGTAAAGAACATTCAAAACAAACCACTCAAGCACACTTTGGTTGCTTTGTGTTAGAGTATTCAAAATATCCTTGATGATTACTAATCTGGAACATTGTGGTCACATGACCTGGCATATCTTGAATATCCTGACAATATCCCAAGCTGGGATGTGGTGGTTGTATCTGTCTGGTGTATTTTGAATATGCTAAACATGCGCCAGTTTGGTACATGATTAGTTTTTCAGCCCCAGAACTTGCAATGTACTTGCAATGTACTGTGTCAGTACATCACCCCTTGCCCCCAGTGTGAGCGGGTTCTCCCTCAACCATTTCCTCATCTTCGGTGTACAAAGACACCACATCGTCAGACTTCTCCTTTCCTTTTCCCTTGCTGATCCTAGATTCCAGGTTGGCATGGGAGAGCGGTATCTTGACATGAGTGTTTTCACGTCGAGGTCGCTTGCTTGGTCGTTTAGCCTCTTTTTCCTCTTTGAGGAGGGCAGGTATCTCCAGAGTGCGGAGAACTTCTGTGGTAGGTCTTACCCCGATCGCTTTAGCGAGGTCGAGCGCCGTTTTAAACGACCTGTATGGAGTTTCGAACTCCGGATTAGGAGGAGGGAACTGAACGGAGGGGCGAACGTGGTGGGCGATAGAGTTTGAAAAGAACCCTGAAGAGGGTCCAGCCTGGAACTGGAATGTTGGAGGCGGGGGAGGAATGAAAGAAGGCTGTTGAGCCTGTTGTTGCTGTTGGGGGACAGCATCGACCGCGGCGTTTTGTAACTGCTGCTGGTTGTTCTTTCTTCCTCCTCTTTTTCCTCGTCGGCCTTTCTTATTACCGGTTTCCTGCTGCTGCGCATTCTGTTGCTGCTGCTGCTGGAACTGAGGTGGGGAACCTTGTTGGTCCCATGGTTTTACCGCGCTGAGCTTATTAGCTCGCTGCTGGTTTTGTTGGTTGGAGTTTTTAGCTCCAGTTCTTCGCGATGTTTCGAATGACTGCATCATCATAGAGACGACGCCATCCAAGGGTGGTCGCTTTGGGCTACCATCCTTGTTTCTTTCCTTCATGGTCATTACTGATACTTGGACCAGAGATTCCATGGAAGGAGGGGCTTTCGCCAGGAGGATCATCGCGAGGATGTCTTCTGAGATGGTCCACTTCATCGCTGTTAAGCGCGTGTAGTGGGCGAGGATTTTATCGATGGCAGGACTCGGATCAGACCCATTGGGGATCACAGTGTCCATAATGCCTTTAAACTCTAAGAACGCACTAGGTATGCCAGGGGCTCCGTACTTTTCTTTGAGTTTTCCCCATAGGATAGATGGGGTTTCAATATCAGCGTACTGATGTTGAATTGGGCGTGTAAGGCGTAGGCGGATGTTACCTAGCGCCTTACTTGCGTCCTTATACCACTCGTTTACCTCTGATTGGTTCGTGGTGGTTTTGGTGACGGTTGAGACAGAGGCGGTTTTATCCTCCTCTGTTTCTTCTCCTTTTGTCGTAGTAGTTTCGACTACATCAAGTTCTGGAGGGGTTGCACCAGGTTTGGTGCATTCCCACTGGCCAGTACTGAGTAGGAATGACTGCATTTGACAGGCCCAATCCTGGTAGTTGGTACCGTCAAGGATGGGTACAAGGGTGGTGAGAGTGGAAGACATTTTTTGATGAGATCTATCCCAAAGATCAATCAGCAAACTGTTCGCTATAGTGTGGGAAGAGGAGATAGTTATGATTTCCTCTGACATCTAAACCGTTCCCCTTGCTTCTCTATTGCTGAATAATACCGTCACCGGGGCAGCGCGAAGCATACTCTACCGATCTCCCAGCTCTGAGGGACCTTAGGCACAGCCTTAGGTATCTTGGCATGGTCCTACGAATATTATTCAGGAGTCAAGAAAGCAAGGTTCACGCGCATAGATATGCAGCAGTGAATCAAGCTGAACAACATCCAAAGTGTGATAAGGGTCACACAGTGGAGTGATGTACGCTCCTGTGGGCTAAGTTAGTTCCCATATAGGGTAACTGGTCTAGCCCTTTCTCATCGCTATACAGCGCTGAGTAAGGTAAGGTAAAGAACCTTTTACTCCTGTTCGCTACCAGAGCGCACAAGGAGTGGGCGTAGCCCAGGCTCATAACCTGTTGAGCAAATATATATTCTATATATACATTGTACTCTACCTTACCTTGGTAGGAGGAATAAGCTTGAAGAGCGTTGATGATGATGGGGAGAGAACAAGAAGCGATATCATATTAGGTCGTCTAAGGACAGGTATATATACTAATATGATGGTGCGCACAGACCATGTTTGGTCGTGTTTTGATCCTAATGATCAAAGTGCGCAGTCTATAGTCCGGGCCGATTACACATCGTGATATCGTAACTCCGGTCATGGATCACCGGTTCAGGACGGCTATACAGCGTCAACCGTAACCGGTTCTGGGAATCGCGTGTTCGACTCCGAGCTTGACACATAAAGTTTCAACAGCCTGGGCTGGAGAGGCAAGGCTAGTGCGACTTCTCATAAAGTGTCCTCGTCAACATTTTTTTTCACTAGAATCGGATTATCCAGAAACACTTCTAACTGCAAAGTACGGCTTAGCACGAGTGAGATCAGCATGAACCTTACCCACAGAAAAAAAACGCCATTCTCCGCAGGACTTGTTCGACGGCGGATTTTAATTCAGCGATCCCTTCAGCTGAGTATTGGGTTGAATCCCAGCTGACGATCTCAGCCCCGGGTTCTGCCGCTTGTCGGCCCTATTAACTTGTATTTTCCCGTCGCAAGTTGTGGGTTCTGAAATACAGTCGACGTTGTGTTTGTTGAAAATCTACTCTTCAACGAGGCGCCCCTTGAAACGTTCAACCTGTATGGAATAGGACGATTTCCATGCCCAAAAATTATTCCTCCAACAAACACACTTCCTCCGCGATGGGTGAACATCGAGCATCATCGGTGTTTTTAATTTTCCACAGAAAAGTTGGTTGACCTCGTGGACGCCCTCGACCACAGGTCCTTGCATACTGTCTTGCGATTTAGTAGTTGACGTTGTGTACGTATCAGAGAAACGGCCGCGAAAACCCTCGCTTTCTTCCTAATCTGTATTGGCAAGGAGAAAAAACATTGATAGAGAGAAGAGGTTTAAGGGTCGAGGCCATACAGAACCGGCGAGTATCTTGGAACGTAAAATCTCCACCACAATCGCCCACAGGGCCTGCCGAAGAAGGAGCGCAATCCGCACAAAGAACGCAAGCCTAGAAGCGAACTCGTAAGGACGGCGCGGCATGAACGAGACCTGGATTCACAATTCACCTTTTCCTTTGCGATCCCGATTTGCATGTTATCCGCGTCACAGTTCGCGTTATGCCAACCAACGAGATGGGTGATTTGCTGTCGACAAATGGAGAGAGGGTTACCAATAAATCAGTCCCCCGATCCGCACCCACAGAAAAAATAACGAAGGTCCAACCTGGTTCCTATTAAACTCTATGAGAACATTCTGTTCCGCCATTTCAGGACCCTTATCGTGGATGCAGCCATACTCGAGGATGCATTTCTTGGCATCAGAATACACGGCCCTGTAAATGGCCTGGCAGAACGCGCGACAAGTCCTTTTGGCATCGTTGAGCCCCCCATTCATCTCCCCGCATTCTGGAGTCTTGGAAAGTCATTTGACCGGCTGTAGCTTCATGACGAACCACTACCTGTTCCCCACGTCATTCGCGTAGGCATGAAATTCTTTGCTCTGTATTTGGTTCACCCCCGCAATTATGAGTATAGACGTTCACGTGGGAGTTGGTTGTGGAAGCGTCATTACCTGCGTAATGATCTCAATCCCGCTTCTAGGACCCTCCTTAAAGGGCTCTCCGAGCCTAAGAGTCTTCCCGCCCGCTCCGCCGCCCTTCCATGACCGCCCGGACTTGAACCAGTACGTACACGCATTCGAACCACCTTCGAGAGGTTGAAGCTATACAATGCAACTGTTGAGTTTGCTCCCGGGCGGGGTGACGAGAGAAAAGTTACATCTATCTCGTAATCAGGGTCCTTGAACGCGACGGACCGGATACCATCACGCTCAAGCATCACTGGAGTAATCTGTTGCGCTGTGTTCAGGGATCATGACAGAAATGGGGAAACGTTCAACACGCACCGTCGGCCCAGGCTGTGGGGTATCGCCCGACACCGATTTGGACTGGATCTGTGGAAGCCAAGGCAACCAAAGCCAAAAACGCGGGGGTAGCAAGGGCAGGAACAGAAAACATCGTAAAGAAGGATCTCCGAATGAGGGTGTGATGCTTTCAAATGCAGCCGATTTCAGTGCCTTTTATCTTCCGTGAACGTCTACTCAGTGTGGTGACTCATAGACATCCTGGATATGCGAAGGTGGTTCAGAGATACAAGGGCCGGTGGCTGAATGGGGATACTGGTTGGGTGGTGGTGACAGACAGGCTTTCAAGGCACATTTGACATATCTTTGGCCACAAAAATGGAGAAGACGGCGGTCCCTCGGCTCCGGATCGTCACCGTTAAGAGCAATCTGTAGTAACGTTATTCAAGACCCGGACACAAGCACTGTACAAAGGTACGTACTATCAGATGACAGTTGAAGTTACACAACGAAAGCTCGACATGTTCGGAGTTTGAGTCAAAATACGTCAGTGTGCCAGCAACGCGTGACCGTACTTCGCCACGTACAGGTCGGCTCGCGGGTATGGTGATCCTCGGCGGTCGCTGCGTAACGGAGGCGACTTGATTGCGGGAAAGCAGATCCGGAGCGAGCGTGGCGAACAATAAGCGTTCTCTCCCTCGCCGCAATTGACACCGGGAATAACAAGGTGGGATGGCATCGACGGCTTAAATTCCGGCCGGGTTCATCCTCTCGAGACCCGCGTGACCCCCCGAGTCGACTTCTGGCGAATCGGGTAGGGTGAGCTCGGGATCCGCTGTCCTGACCCAAATTAACTCCGGGTGTCCAGAGACCGACAGCCGGTTGTGAACGAGATTGATTATTTCACACTTGTCTCGGAGAACAGCAAAGAGAGAGAGGGTTCCGCAACATAAACATACTTCCAAGCGCGGCGATATGGAATGACTTGTATAAACACGGGGAAGACCGGTGGACAGAACGAACATACTAGGGGAGAGAGGGGACCCTGAGAGGTGGACCCTGCAAAAAGACGGCACCAGAACACAGTAGAAGCGACCTGTGAAGACAAGTGACGGAACTGGGCCGCTTAACGAACGTTTTCATGGAAGTGTCTAGATCCTCGGGCGACGAATGGCTCGGACCGTAGTAAGGAGGAGGGATCGTGGGAATCGGCCTCCATTGGTTCTCTGCTCTCGTTGATTTGGGGTTGGTCCGCACGTCCCGTGGACGATGTGATCATCTTCGCTAAAAATGGGAAGCCGGGTCGTAGGTCAACCTCGTTCCGTCCCGCCACAAAGTTCCACGACTCGTTGTGCTCCGCCAGGCGAGTTTGCGTTGTTTCACTGAAAATCGACGGTTCCAACACGGGGAACTCGCAAGAGGGCGGATGGTAAAAGATGGGGGTAGTAACCGATAATGCTACCGAGCTGGGCGGTGACAATTTTTTTGTTCGAGAGAGCCACCGACCCAGCACCGACCCAGACCGAGTCCTGGTTGGTCGAGAGCCCCGGATGGAGGGGTCGTGGGAAAATCTTCTGATTGGCTCCTGACCCACTCATTTCTATGACCTCCAGTCCGAGAACTTGAGACCAAAGGAGTGCTCCGGGGCGCCACTCCACCGCCTAAACTCCAGCCTTTCATAGAACACCATCGCATCCGTGTTCCTCATATCCACCCCGAGGAACACTCCATCCAGTCCAACTTCATCCCTCAGATACTCAATCGCCCTCCCAATCAGCCTCCTCCCCATCCCTTCCCCTGGTAACCCTCGAGGATGTTAATGTGGAGATGGGCGGTCGAAAAGTCGATACATTCCTGTTCGATAGCGTTCATGTTTGAAATCAACTTGGCGTAACGTCCCTCCGCCGGCTTGCCCACGATCTTGTTTTCGCCCTCTACGGGGTATTTCAGTGCGAGGAGGGGCCACCACATTTCACTGGCGGCTTTCTCGAATGCGCGGGTGTCTGTCGCGCCGAGGATATACCCAATCACTTCCCTTGTGTGGTCCCGTTCTATTACGAAGCCCCAAGTGTGTGGTAGCTTTACGTAGGGCACGGCATACACGAGGCCGGGGAGCTCTGGGTAATCGTGGAGGGTTTCCCCGGATTTCCCGGCATCGCAGGTCAGAAGACATATTTTAGACAATGCCGCTTCGTCCGCCTGGGTCGCAGTCAGTATGTACGTGTGCCGATGGTAATACGCATGAGCCTAACCTCGACAGCTTTTCGAATCGTGATCGACATGTGGCAATGGTTGCAAGGTGATTGGTCGTTCCCGATTGGGAGTGTTCAGGCGTGAGGCAACAAAGGAGATCTGATCCTGCATTGGTTACGTAATCAACCGAGGTGCACTATCATTGGACCGATCCCATCAGGAGCCAATCCATTACGGCCACCGGGATTGCCATTGGCCCGCGTTCACTTTCCGCCTCGTCCAGACCCTCCTGGGCCCGCTCCGCCTTCTTCCTCAGGGGGAGCAGGTGCTATGGCTACAATCCCCACATCGTGTCAGGCGGTGCTCGGGCGAGCGAGATTGGGGAGACTGACCAAGGACAACCATGAAGGCGAGAATGTAAATCCAGTACTTTTGGATGAAACTCTTCTCGGGCTCAGGCGTGACGACCTGGCCCTCAGGGGTGAGAGGTGGGGGGGAGCGCAGCTCCGGCCTAGGGTTGCACTCGATCAGGCTCCAGATCATACACACGTTTAGGACCCGCCACCCCACCGGACCAACCAGAAAACACGGGGCCGGATGTGGTTGGTTGGTAGGGTGGTCAGGATGACAAATAAGTCGGAGTACTCACAAGGGCGGAAGTCTCGGCCGCTGGACGTAAACCGTGGTGTTCGCGAACGAAATGGGCTTAATCACTTGACCCTCGGCCTGGGTCGTAAAGGGGCAGTGGCCATCAGGGGGAAGAGGGGAAAGGAAATAGTTGATAGCAGAAGGTTCGCCACTGCCAGCCAAATGAAGGAGGATAGTGTCGGACGACGCAGAGTGCAGATGGCACTGTCGGGTTCCCCGAGAAACCGGGTTAAGTCAGGGATGCAGCGGGTGATATGGGAAATGACGCGCTCACGGCCTTTGCGGAAGAGAGAATCCAGTCTTGCGGTGATAGATCCGAATCTCGCTCAAAGGCGAGTTGGTAGAGAGCCTCGTCGAGTTTTCCGAGGGTGTTCAGCTCAGAAATGAATTTGGCAAAAGACACGAGATCAGATTCGAGACCAGGCGCGTCGACTACTGCGGCATCGTGGAGAGTGCCACGTTGGGAGAAGCGGGCGGCGGGCGCGAGGGTGGGGTGGTAGATCCTGTGATAGAGAGCCTTTGCGTCCAGACCAGAGGTGAGAGCGGCGAGGATTGCGAGCCAGGTGAGTAAGCGGAAGTGATGCATCGGTCTGGAGAGGAACAAGCCAATGATCGCGAGCGGAGGGTGTGATTGGCCATTGCCAAAATAAGACAGAATTGCCAAAAACGGCAAGGGAAGGTGATTGGACGTTGGGTCTCGACCACTGGTCGAGTTGTTCGAGGCCAACGAGCTTTCAATCAAAAGGCCCCCTTGGAAAATGCCCCCCTCACCTCCCTCTCTCCCCGTCCCAGCCAAACAATGTCGCGAGCCCATCTCCCGACCCCTCCCCAGTCTCCCTCCACCAGCCAGCTCTCTATTGAGCCAATCAACAACTCGCTCACCCTCCTAAACAACCTCACCGCCTTCTACCAGCAAGAGCGCTACTGGACCCACCACACCCGCGCAGCCCTCGAGTCTGCCATCTCCTCCACAGTAAAGGGCACAATAACCCTCTCCGCTGACTCCGAGGACGCCGACTCGAACCTCTCCTGCTCCCCCCGATCTTCCCCCGCTGCCCTCTCATCCACCCCCGGCTTCTCAGACGACTCCGTCTATCCAGTAAAAGCCGAACCACTCACTCCAAAGATTAAAACCATGGATCTTCAGCAGAGGAGGAGGACCAGGAAGACGACCAACCTTCGGCTGAGGCTTGGTGGCATAGCCCCGCCCATTCTTAAGCAACAGGGCTCGCGCCCCAGCCAACGGATCCTCGAGATGTTTGCCGAGTTGGTCGAGTCCAGGATGGAGAGCTGCGAGCGTGTAACAAACATGGTCAAACGCTACCACCGAGACAGAGACCTCCAGATGCAGCGGGTCGTATAATCTTACAGGTGAATATATCTTATTTCGTGGCGAGGAGACGCAGTCGTTGACCCCGCTGGAATTGATAGGTTATCGATGACGCTCTGATCCTCTTATCTCACGCCCATCTGTTTTCATGAACCGCGTTCCGTAATTTCGCATCCGCCCACGCTACTGTGTTCCCGCATGTCTTTTGTCTTGGTCTTCTCCCTTGTACTCTAGTTCCAATTTGCTTTGCACTACGTAGTAAGTTATCCCCGGGTTTCAGAATAAAACCACCGTTGGCTTGTTCTATTCCATCCGAGCGAAGTCTGAATCCGATTGGAAGGACCAATCAGCGATCTTCCCACGACCACTTCATCCACCCAGACGGTCCCATTGGCTGTCGCTGACATACTTTCTCCTCCCTCTCCTCTCAGACGTTCAAGTCTTTACTTGCGTGACCAATGTGCAGGATAACTCACACCGCTCGCCCCGCACCTACTCCAACGCTTAGGAGTCCGGATCTTCTGGGCACCCCAGGCCGCCCGAGACCTTCACTCCTCTTCACCCGTGACTCCGCGCCAAAAATACCCTTTCGCGTGTTACGCCGGCTTATCCGAAAATCTGTGTAACGTGCGGGCACATATCCGGCATGATGTCCACATATGATTAATATCAGGGCCCTTTGACGAGATCTCGGCCGTGATCGTTGTACGGAAGAGAAAATCAGATATTTACAACGACGTGCGCGTGGGGCTTCTCATTACGACTGTGGGGCTTCCAGATCACGACACGACCACATCTGGAGCTGGGTGGTTGGTACGGATTGCCGTCTCGCCTCTCGCCTAGAGATGCTCCAGATTTTCTCAATCGGTGCTGTGTTCAGGCTCTGTTGCGCCCGCCACTCCAGATTGTTTCCACCTCTCCACCGTGTCTGACGTCTGACGCAGCGCACCACATCCACGCCCTAGCCACACGGTGGCGAGCCGGGCCACTGCCGCACCACGACACCGAGGATGCCCCTCCAACAGCCCTTCGACCCAGCCCCGCTCGAGACCGCTTCAAGCCAACCGTTCCGGTAGGCCGGGTGGGTATCATATTCGTTTTATTTTTCCAGATCCCTGGGAACCCGCAACAACAGGGTGGCGGTACTCTGAAACACTCTTTTTCCTTTTCCAATTCAACTCACATAATTTCACGAGCCACACCAGCCGAGGAGATCCTGGCTGGTCCCATCGAGGCCCTCAGTGTGACCATAATTATTTTCTCCGCATGTCGCTTCACTCGGTCCGACGCCGAGGACGCTCTTACTTTTCGGTGAGAACTAGAACCGACCGAGATTTCCGTCAGGCTCGCTAACGCACGACCATCTATCTCGCCCCCGTGCCTTTCGGTGCTAGCCCACTCAAACGATGGAGACCGGTCTCGCTTCGGTTTTTTCGCGTCTGGGGCCCGGGAAACGCCCCTTGATCTAATTCACAGGGGGATTTGGCAATGAAGGTCACGCCACTCTATCGCTCTCGTATACCCGGGCCTTGAGTGATTTGCTGATAAACAGCCGTCGGTGGTTCAGGATGAATTATGCGTGGCCGAGGTTCATGTAACCTCTGGTTTGTACCCCATTTCCGAGATCGGAATGCGGAAGCCAGGAAGGGATTTTCATACACGCCTCCTGAGTGGCGAGAGAGCGGTACAACTGAGGTAGATTTGGACAGCCTGGGCTTCGCTAGGCCGGGGCTAGTTGCTTGCGACCTGCCAATCATATTGTAGCGATGGCGAGATTACCACTGGTAAACTGAACCGGCCCGACGATTACGAGAGAAGAGCGCATTCCACTCGACAAGTAATGAAAGGGACATGCATTTTTACGCAAAATGACACCGCTCTGCAGGTGAGCAATCCATTCCTCGGTTGCGACGATCGTGACTGGCTGACGGAACCCAGCTGCCACGGTGCTTGAACAACGCTTTGATCTGTTGCCAGTCAATGAGGATCGAGGATCAGTGGTGAAATTTCCCACGACCTCTCGTCGTCCACACTCATTGGATGGGAAGGGTGGCTGGGTAAACCTCGTCAAAATCTATCGCTAATTGGTGCCTTGCTCAAATGCATACCGCTTGTGCAGTGCCGGAATAAGATGTCTCACTACCGACTCTGGATCTCAACCGCGGCTGAGGTGCTCGGTGGGAATTTGTCATGGGAATGAAATGAAGTCTCCGATCGTCCCACTCAGGCAACTGCCCACTGAGTCGTATATATGACCGCCCAGTGGATGCATTCATTTGGCAATCGACGGTCCGAATCAAAAGGTAGGTGTATGGCTCTTCACCCCATATACTTATTATTCAAGACCTGTGGTGATCACAAATTGTACGTAGACAAGACCAAAGCGAATACTGAGTGCAGAAATCGACGTCCGTTTCCAGCCTTAGTCAGCCTCGGCCTAGTCCTCACCCTCGTCGCTCCAGTCCCAGTCCTCGCTCATACCATCCTCTTCCCAATAACCCGTATCCAAGATTTCAGGGTCCGGAATGCAGGTCACGTTGGTCCCCATACCAAGCCCATCGGAAACGTCTTTCAGCCTCTGCGCTTGACGTATCTCATCTGCTCCAGAACGCACCGTAACGGTCTTGATGCGAGGAAGAGGACCTCTCCGCTTCATCACTTGACGCAACCGCCGCAGTGCACGACCACAGTAACCCTCGAATCCCAAATGCTCCAATGAGCCCAGGTCGCGCAGCAGACCAACCAGCCATCTATCCGCTTCATTCTCTCCCAGACCGGCAATCTTTATAATCAACCTCCGTATAGAATGCAGGGGGAGATCGCCCCAGAGTTTACGGTCGTGGCGATAGGGTGTTACCAAGGAATACCCATGAGCGAAATGCTCAAACGATGCTTGACGACCCCGGAACGTGACTCGACCGTATTTATTACACGTGTAAACCTCCGTATCTAGGAGTTCAGTGAAATTTGGGAGGTGTTCGCCAAAGGAGCCAACAGGGAGGGTGGGGAAGGACCGTCGATACCCCCGCGGCGCATCGACGAGAAGCGACGTGAGGTTTGGGAGCTTGAGGTATTGAAGGATGTGGGGAATCCCCTTGCTGGGGCAGCGCAGGGTCATCCGTTGTACATGTGGGAGTGTGACCACCTGAGGGACCGGGTCGCTCATGACATACGGTTGGTATATCCGAGCCACGATCTCAACCCGCTCCAACATAGGCAGCTGTTCCATTGTGTCCAACAATCCGACGACTTGGATCAAGTCATCTGCCACAGACCTCACATGCCACTTGAGCTCGGTGACGTGAGGAAAGGCACAGGGCGTCCGGAACGACGGCATGCCTTCCAGGCGTAGTTTTTTCACGTGCAAGAGACACTTGTAGTCGGTGCCGCTGGAGGGGGGGCCCAAAGTATCCGGTCCGGAAAATGTGATGATACTGAATTTACGGAGTGTAGGGATGGGGCTCCCCAGATAATGCCCGACCCGATGAAAATCGGAGGGATCGGCCATTGACACAGCAAGAGAGGCCAGCCGAGAGTTATGGGGGGCCAACAATTCAAACAGGTGGGGGTCTAGATCACGTAATCGGACCTTGAGAGGGACAGACTTGGATCGTTCAAGGTACACCCCGACCTGCGTTGGATTCGAGGAACGAATTCTGTTCCATAAACGTGGGGACGAGAGCAGAGTCGCACGCCAGTGCTGGCAGACTGCGGTGGCATTGATCAGCTGACGCCCCGGGTATAAAAACGCGGCGACAAGAGGGAGGATTTCGGGAGGGAGTTTATTGATGGGTACGAGGGAGTTTATTGATGGGTACGAGGGAATTCTTGATATTCTTTGCCTTCCTACATATATTCGAGATCCTCGGAATCGCATCGACGATCTGTGTTAAACAAGAGTCAAAGAACTGGTCTTTATCTCCCTGAAGTTGTTCAAACCTGTTTGCCCATTGTAAAGTCCGTCAGACTACCAAACAGAAGTTCGTGATCAGCCAATCGAAGTTGATGGTTGGAAGATGATGTACCACAGTACCTGTCGGCCTCAGCTATCCTATCCACCAATCTCTCGAGGGCGTCCAGGAGGTGAGAAAGCGGCAGTTCTCGCTCGGGGTGTTCGCTCATCATTGGTGAGGCTGCGGCCTACGAACGACGCGTGGCGAGCTTAACACAGCAAGAAGGCGTAGATGGATGGAATTAATTTCTACGCACAGGTGATATGGCTGTTTTTTTGTTTATTCGAGAAGGTTACGACAGTTACGACGTGGCAACTCGCGATGAGGATGATACGCCACGTGAGTAAACGCTATCAAGGAGCGAGACTGGATTAGGCTGAGGTAATCGGTATCGGTCATCTGTTGATGAGTTACATAAGGGGAGGTTCTGAGTTGGCACTTGGTTCGCTCTAGGTGGGGGGGACAAAACCGTATTGTGTAATTGCTGAAGCTGAAGCGCAGAAACTGCAGACCGTCGATGACAATATCTACTCCTCGTCGGTTTCATCATGATTGTGACCCCTTCTCCTTGTATCCGGGACATCGGCCGGATTGTTAGACTTAGAGAAATGCGTCCATGGCCGGCTAACCATAAGACATCCCCCGGTATCGCAGAATTGATGGACGAGCTTCTCAGGCCGAGGGCTGCCGAGGACTCAAGACCTTACAAAGCGTCGTGCATTGGGGTTTGAAGCGTACAAAACCCGATTGTTCACGGTCCGTTTCATCGAAAAGCGCCCGACTCCCTTACTTACAGAAGTTGGTCACGAGGTTGACATTGTTTATATGACCTATGGAGAGTTTGGAGACGGGCGGATTGAGTAACTGCTATAGCGGTACCTCGAGTTCACGGACGTTACGACCGACCTGTTATCGAAGGGAACGACGTACTTTTCGGCAGAGACGTAGACCACGGCGAGGGCGAGGACCGCACAGATCTTGTATAGCATACTTGTGACGCGAAGATTCGCTGGAGGAGTCGTCAAAGGTCTTAGACGTGGTAATTCGTGGCTCTCCTTACGGGAAGATATCAGGTTTTTATACCTCTCGACGCGAGGGACAGGGCCAACGAGCTGAGGCACTCACACACTGCAGGCACGTGCACCGCCCACGTATTTCTGGGAGGAAAGGCCGCGGCACCGACAACATTCGCGCCAGATTGCAAAGAATATATGGGGGTCGAGGATCAGTGCTTCAGCCTCTGTGGTAAATTTTCCCACGACCTCCCATCGCCCGTTCTCATTGGACGGGAAGAAGTTGCGACTGGGTCAACCACGACTGAGGTGCCCAGTGAAAATTTGACATTGGATTGGAATGAAGTCTCTGACTCGTCGTCCCTCAAGCAACTGCCCACCGGATCGCATGACCGCCTAGTGGGTGCTTCCATTTGACAGCCGACGGTTTGGATTCGGGCGTGGGTGGATGGCTCTTCACTGCGTACATTTCTCAAGACCCGTGATGATCAGACTGTACAGAGATAGGATTAACGTAGATACTGAGTGTAGAAACCGACGTCCGTGTTCTCAGCCCTAGTCGGCCTCGGCCCAGTCCTCTCCCTCGTCACTCACTCATGTCCTTTTCTTCCAAATAGCTGCTATCCAGAATTTTAGGGTCAAAGACGTGGGTTACATTGATTGCCAGACCAAGCCCATCCGCAACGCCTTTCAACTCCTGCACCTGACGTATCTCGTCTGTCCCGGAATGCACCGTGAGGGTCTTGATGCCAGGAAGTGGATGCCTCTGCACCATTATCCGACACAAGCGCTGCAGTACATAACCACAGTAACCCTCGAGTCTCAAATCCTCCAACGACCGCAGGTCGCGTAGCAGGTTAACCACCCATGTGCTCATATCACCCCCTCCCGGATTAGCGATTGTTATAATCAATCTCCGTACGGAATGCAGAGGGAGGCCGCCCCAAAGTATACGGTCGTGGTGATAGGGTGTCCAAAAGAACTGCGCGGGAGTGTAATGCTCAAACGATGCTTGACTATTTCGGAAGGAGACTTGACCATAGCCAACACAGCTGTAAACTCCCATATCTGGGAGTTCAGTGAAATTTGGGAGGCGTTCGCTAAAGGAGGTGACAGGGAGGGTGGGGAAGGTCCGTGAATACGTCGGCGGAGTATCGACGAGGAGCGACGTGAGGCTTGGTAGCTTGAGGAATTGGAGGATGTAGGGAATCCCCTGACTGGTGCAGCGCAGGGAAAGCCGTCGTACGTGTGGGAGCGTAGCCGCGTGAAGGCCCGGGTCGGCCGTGAAATCCCAGTCGTGCACCCGGATCAGGATCTCAACCCTCTCCAACGCGGGGAGCTGCTCCATCGTGTCCAAAAACTTGTCGATTTGGATATGACCATTATTCCTCACATGCCACTTGAGTTCGGTAACGTGAGGGAAGGCGTAGGGCGCCTGGAACGACGACACGCCCTGCAGGCGCAGTTTTTTCACGTGCAAGAGATAATTGTTACTGACGCCACTGGAGGGGAGTGCCAAACTATCCAGCCAAGAATCTGTGATGATACTGAATTTATGGAGTGTAGGGATGGGGTTCTTCAGGTAATCCGCAATCCGACGAAAATTGGAGGAATTGGTCATTGACATAGCAAGGGAGGCCAGCCGAGAGTTATGGGGGGCCAACAATCCACACAGGTGGGGGTCTAGATCGCGTAATCGGACCTTGAGAGGGGCAGACTTGGATCGTTCAAGGTACACCCTGAACTGCGTTTGATTTGAAGAACGGATCCTGCTCCACAAGTGTGGGGACGAGAGCAGTGTCGCACGCCAGTACTGGCAAACTGCAGTGGCACCGATCAGCTGACGTCCTGGGTTTAAAAACGCGGCGACAAGAGCGAAGATTTCATGAGGGAGTTTGTTGATGGGTACGAGGGAATTCTTGGTGTTCTTTGCCTTCCTATAGATATTCGAGATCCTCGGAATCGCATCGGCGACCTATGTTAAACCAGAGTCAAAGATTTGAACTCTATCTCCTCGGAGTTGTTCAAACCTGTTCGTGAATTGTAGCATCCGTCTGACTGCTAAACAGAAGTTCACGATGAGCCGGTCGGGGTTGAACAGTTGATGCTTGGAAGGTAATTCCCCACACCTGTTAGTCCCAGCGATCCTATCCATCATTCCCTCAAGGGCATCCAGGAGCTGAGAAAGCGACAGTTCATGCTCGGGGTGTTTGCTTATCATCGGAGAGGTTGTGGCCTACGGACAAAGCGTGCCAGCAAGCTTAACATGGCAGGAGGGCGCAGGTCGGTGAAATCGCTTCCTACTCACAGGTGACATAGCCGTTTTCTTGTTTATTCGAGAACGTTACGACGTGGCGACTCGTGGTGTGGAGCCGATTCTTGGTGAACTCGAAGAGCTCACCGGAATGCTAGCTGCGCCGGTGCTCGTGGGGCACTATCGAAGAACTTGAGAAGATTTGTGGATCAACAGCGCCGTGTGTGGGAACACCGCTTCAACGACACTTGCACGTAAGTAGGTAGCGCACCCCAACGTCGACACGCGTCAGACGCTCCAATCCTCGACATGGCAGACCCAGCTCCCAACCACAGCCCCAGCGAGGTCCTACCTGGTCACCCAAGAATCCAAGGCTGAATTATGTAGCCGGATGTCACACCTAGGTTTGTACCACACCTTCATCGAGGCAGCCTCCGGCCGCGCTCCGCGGTGTGAGGTGGATCCCACGGATCTCGGTCTGGGTCTGTACAGAGACGAATGTCCCACCAAATTTGCGCACCCCCACCTGATTGGAATCAACATTTCGTTGCTCGACATCCTCCCCCCGTTGGTTCATCTTCGGGGAACCATCGTTCTATAGAGGCGCAATCATAACATTTCCGCACACCCAATTTCGCGAAACTAAAGTCCAAAGCCCACGTATACTAGTCAACGCCACGCGGTCGGCGCCACCTTCCCTATCATCACTTCCGCCTCTTGAAAACGAGAGAGGAATATGATGGCCTGACGACGGAAATCGTATCAGAAATCCATTTATGGGGTGAAGAGGTCCCATAGCCACCCACGTTAGCGTCAACATTTCTTCAGCTTGGGAATACCTCTCCCTGAGCTGCTCGAACGGCTCCCCGGCAAACTTGGGGTGGGGTTCAACCCTGTAGCGCTGAATGAGAGTTGTGAGCATGGCCAACCCCGTTGTCTCGAAAAACCTGAATTAAGATAGTAAGACACTTTGGTTTTATACCAGAAGGTGGGCGGCTCACCCGCGACCGATGCACGCCCTTGCACCACCAGAGAACGGGACAAAAGCATCCTTATTCCATTCTCCCATGAACCTTTCCGGTTTGAAAGTAAATGGGTCCTCCCAATACCGCGCTGGACAACTCTCTGTGAATGGCCTGATTAAGCTCGTTAGACGGGGTGACTCTTACGGTTGTAATGAAGTCCAACGACATTGACGGTGATATAGCTCCCAGCAGGGATCGGGAGCACAGTTGTCTCGCCGACTTCGTTTCCAATGACAAGAGAGGTGTCTTCGGCGCTGTACTTTGGAATACCGGGTACCTAGTGTAATCAACGATCGTTGGTGACAACTCTGAAATCTGCGTGATCATAACTTACGGAAGGAAACATTCTCAAGGTCTCATATAATGTGCTGTACCGATGCTAAATTAGTCACCGGGATAGGCACTTCGTATCACTTTGAGACACGTACGCTGTGACTCGGTTAAGTCTTGGGATGTCTTCATATGTCTACGGATGCGGTCAGGCCTGATATCCCAAACGGCGACAACCTTGCGCACTTACTGGTAGACGTCCGTCTGGGAGAACCTCTTGAATGTGTTGGTATAATGCTTCTTGCTGTTCTTGATGCACCGCAAGCATATTCAGGGCAAAACAAAGGGTGTGTCCAGATGTCTGTCATGCTACTGAGACCAACCAACGAACCGTGTCAGCCAGGAAATTCTTACCTCATGCCCAGCGATATAGAACATGAAAATGTTTCCTGCACAGCGTAAATGTAAATGAATGAGCCCGTAGGCCGAGTTCTGGACCCGTACCAATGAGTTCTACCTCCCCGAGCTTCTGTTCTCCGTCGTCCAGGAACTCATCATTTGCATCGACTAGGTTCGAGAGGAGGTCCCTCTTCTCGTCCTTCTCATCGGAGAACTTCCGTTGGTCAATCATCTCGGCCAAATACGACTACAGACGAAAGACCGATATCAATTCCTAGCCCAAGAGCACCAGTGCGTGGTAAGGTTTGTGGTAAACATACCCGGAATTCCGCGAAACCGTCTCGAGCTTCCCTAATCTTCTTGGTGGGTGCCCACTCGAAGATCCGCTTCGGACATAAAATCCTGATAAAAAGTCCAGTTCCGACCATCTCAACAGCCCGTTTGAAACTCAGGTTGTGTCCAGGAGGTGCTTCGTCGTCTTCCCAGTTGATTTGATATCCAAAGCCAGCAGCGGAGACGGTCATGAGAGCAGCCTAGAAAGATTTATCAAAGTCACCGAATTTAGAGCCGCATTGGTGAACTGACTGCCAATGTGAGATCCATGGTATCGTCGACAACAACTTCTTTCTCGCCATACCACCTTCCCTCATATAATGAAGTAATAGCTCTTACGGACTCCTCGAAAGCAAGTTTGTTGTTTTTCTGTGAACCATCGTTTGCCACATAGGACAACAACCCGTTTGTGGGTAATCACTTACCTCACTAAAGGCAGGAGCTGCAATCTTTCGATACCGTTTCCACTCATCAAACTCTGTGGTCACGATGTTGTTCCCAAAAAACTTGAGAATCTGGTACTCCCGCACAGGCTTCGGGAATCTCGGGCGTGAGCTAAATATGGTCTTTGGGGACCCCGATTCCAATCAGTTACAATTGAGTTGTAGAAGTCACGCTGATGTCCATCTACCTTAATCGCGTGGGCATCAGCGATTGAAAAGCTACCCCGTGGAGTCGGCCATATACCAAACTGGACACGCAGATCAGCCATACGTTCCGGACCTGAGGGAAATCACAAGCGACGCACGAGGCTTATGGCGTCCCGGCCGTGCATCTTGTACTCTATCCCCGAGACCACCGTGAATATTTCTCACTGCCGGAGAACAGCAGAAGGAGGGACCGCACCTTCATGCTTTGTCCTCCAACCTTTACTCTTGCCAGGCACGATGTACTTCACCTCACCAGTGAGATTCCCAATCAACGAGTTTCCCCTGATGAGCGTGCGTCGTCCAGGAATAGTGCTGGATAGCGGGCGAACCTAGTTGAACACGACCAATTCTGCGGAGGAAGTATAAAGCTACCCACCTTATCTGCTTCCAAACTGCACGAGCCCGGAAGTACGTCTTCAAAACGTAGTACAAGAGTGCAGAGAATCCGACGACGTAGGCGTCGATGAAGCCAATCATCATCGACAATGGGTGGAGGGGAGGAGGAGAGGAACAGGCACAATCTCATGGGGATATGCGTAGAACTCGGGAGCAGTGTTGCATCGGCTCCCAGCCGCTCCCGTGGTCTCGAACGGTGGCACGCGAGAACCCCGGATTGATCCCATCTCCAGGCCTCTTGAGACTTCAGACGGCTTGCCACACCGGCTTGGAGCGTGGGGTTTGCACCCCACCGGTAGAGGAAGACATCCGAGAGGGGAATGTTCCGTACACCGTACACACACTCGCGGTTCGCGCAGGCCGGTGTGGAACTGGCATCGAGCAAGCGTGCGTGGTAGCCTCGCCTACGTCTCTTACCCACTACATCTCCGGGCCCCGGGTGCGTTGATTGAACCTCGGCCATGCCGGTCGCTTAGAACGGCTGAGCAATTCGGTTGCAATCGTGGGAAGAATATCTAAGCGCTCGTAGCTCTCAGCAACAGGTCTGGAAGTCGAAGTCATATGGCCCTCCCAAAGTTGTGAGTGTGCACCTGTACGAACAGGCTGGAGTTCTGCCATCTTCTAGATAGTAACCTGATCCGCGGCGCCTCGAAAGATGACTTAATGTAGATGGTCCCACGCACCACCGATATTGAAATAGCATTGCCGGGAGAACCCAGATCAGGCCTTGTCCGACAAGCTTGCGAGTACAGCAAATATGGAAAAACATTGACTCGCAGTCTCTGCCCGCACCTCCATCACTAACTAGTATCAAAATTTGGATCACCAATGCATCAGAACCGGCCCGCCTATGTTCATCCCATCATCCTCATCCTGAACCATCCTGAACCATCCCACTCATCACTCCCATCCCAACCATCGCTTGAATCGTCTGTCTCCACCTCTCTTTCCTCGTGGAACCCAGGATCTGCTATAAATATCAGGGCAATGTTCAGACCGGCGACATCAAAACGGTCTTTCAACCGGAGCGCCTGACATCTCTCATACTCTTCGCCGCGTACGGTCACCGTCTTGATGTGAAGAGAAACCGCCTCCTGCGTCATCTCGTACCGTAATCGACGGAGTAAATGACCACATTTACCCCCGAGTTCTAAATATTCCAGGAGCTCCAGGTCTCGTAGTAGCCCAATGAGCCACTCAAGCTCCCGGCCGGTTGGAGGAAGCGCCGCATTCACGGTAAGCCTCCGTATGGAACGAAGGGGAAGTTCTCTCCAAAGTATCCGTTCGTAGGAATTGTAGTTTGATAATGACCCGATAAGATATTTCAGCGTCGCTTGAGAAGGACTTCGAAAAGTGGCTTCGCTACCGGATGGCATGCCTGTGCGAACTTGCAGTTCGGAAAGATCGGCGAGGTTCGGGAGGCGTTCACTACAGGTTGTAACAGGAAAGACCGGCCCGCGGGACCCTCCCAACCCCGGCATTGCTTGCACAGAGCGATGTGAGGTTTGGGAGCCGGAGGGATTCGAGGACGCGTTTGAGGTCCGTGTTTATTCTGACGTCGCTGGATATGGATAAGCTCATCTCCCGCAGATATGGGAGTGTGACCACGGGAGGAGCTGAATCAGTGTACACATCTGCGCAGAATGTGATGGAGACGCTCTCTAACACTGGAAACTGTTCCAGCGCCCTCAAGAGGCGGTCAACTGGCGTAAAAAAATGTTCATTCGTGTGCCATGTAAGATCAATGACGTAGGGAAAGGTTGGGAGTCCACGGAACGCCACAATTCCCCCGATGTATAGCTTCTTCGAATGCAAAAAGAAAGGGTTGCGGAGACCTGTGGGAAATTCCACCGTGCGTTGCTGTTGGGGACCCGCAGAGGAGATGCGGAAAGTGTGTAACGTAGGAATGGGATCGCACAGATGCTCTGCAACCTGACTGAGGCTCGATGAATCGTCCAGCCGCACGGTCAGACCGACCAACCGGGAGGTATGGGGGACGATCAATTCAGCCAACTCCGGGGATGAAAGGCTGACATCGATGGGAGTGGATCTGGATCGCTCAATGTACGCTCGAATTTCCGACGAGGAGCCACCGGCGTTACGCCACAATCGGGGAAAGGAAAGCAATGTCGTTCGCCATCGTTGACAGACCGCGGTGGCATTGATCAGGTCGCGTTCTTTTGCAAAAAATGCGGCAATGTGGGCTAAGGCTTCCGGAGGGAGTTGGTTGATGGGTGCGATGCTGTTCTTTATGTTCCTCGCCTTCCTCAGTATCGTTGAGATCCTCAGAATTGCATCATTGATCTATACCGAGCCGGCGTTAGAGAGTTGACTTTGGTCTTCGTAGCCTTGTTTGTACCTGTATAGGCACTGCGGCATCGGTGTGACTGTCGAGTGAGGGAGTTTGTCACAAGTTAATCCTAACTAACGCTCGGAAGAGGCTCTACCTGAGGATTCCACCAATACTTTCCAGCTCTCCCTCGAGAGCGTCGAGAAGTTGGGAAAGTGGGAGCTTCGACTCAGGATGCACGTCCCTCATTATGTGGTCAGGCCGCAGGTGGTAGGATTTGTGGGTGAGGTGGCAACGGAGGAGTGAAGGTGATCGTCAGAAGCGGGTTTGTCGGCGCAAATGATCGAGACAGCCCCAATGTGGTCGACGTCGGAGGCGGTCACCACATCACGATGCGAAAACCATTGTTCAACGCAGTAAGTAGAGCGTTGCATGTACAGTATACAACCATAAATCTGTAATATGTCCAACGTATTTACACTACATTTCCATCAATCATACTCACCACTTAAGATGTGCGTTACTGTTAATGGGAGGCCAAGATCGCATCTGGCAGCCTCAAAAGCCATGAGGTCGGGCCCACCACTTGCTCTGCCGCGAACCGTAAGCTTGCGGAGATCCGGACAGAGTCTCTCCGGCTCTCGACCTCCGCCCCAAAACCGTAACACCTGAGTCCATTCGCCCCTTATCTCCAGATCCTCGACTCTTCTCATAACCCCTAGTATACCAAACAGCCACTTCCGGTCCGATTCTTCAGGGAATTCTACGACGAGGGACTGCACAGAGTGCAGAGGAAGGCCACCAAGAAATTCGTGCGTCTCTTCGAAGCTTGACAATTGGCCGATGAAAATGTCGAGCGCATCACGGCTTTCGCTCCGGAGACGGATTTCGCAACAACATGGGCGGGGCATGATTATAGCTTCCGGTAGTTCAGAAAAGTTCGGAAGTAGTCCGGAGAAAGATAAAGGGAAACAGGGGCCATTGGATTTGAGGGCAGAACGCGAGTGTACTTCAAGCCTTTCGAGTTTTGGCAGGTGAAGTCCGGGGAGGATAGGACCCATATGCGCGTCCTGTGTATCGTTTGTTGAGGAAAGTGACATCTCCCTGAGGTTTTGGAGAGTTACGATGCGATTTCCGGCGACAGACGTTGGCATCCCTCGCGCGCGGAATTTGATGGAAGCGGTTTCCAAAGAGGGCAATCGTTCCAACGCATGTAAGAGGCTTGCAGTGTCTAGCGGGGTGTGGGTGTTCGTGTAGAGAGTGAGTGAGGTGATGGAGGGGAAGGTGTGTGGTCCGGAGAACGACGAAATGTCTTCCATGAATAGTGTTCTCAGGGATGGGAAAGAGCCTCCAAGGAAAGACAAAGGGAAGTCCAATGTGTGCCCTACGTGACGTGAGTAGATGCTGAGTGCTTTCAGTGACGGGGCCGGCTCGACTAGGTGATCCGCAATTCGTTCCATCTGGGATTGGTCCATTAGGTCCAAGCGTAGGGACGTCACGCGTCTGGTATGTGGGCGGAGCAATCGAGCCGAGTTGGATAATGTCAGGCGCACATTGAGAGGGTGTGACCTGGAACGTTCGAGGTATGCCCGCATTTTTGAAGACGAGGAGCCACTGATGTTACACCATAGATGAGGGGTGGATAGAAACGTCGTCCGCCAGTGTCGACAGACGGCGGTGGTGTTTATGAGGTCGCGTTCCCTCTCGAGAAAGGTGGGGATGTGGCCGAGGAGCTCCCTAGGGAAACGGTTTATCCGTGCGAAGGAATTTTTGAGATATCTCGTCTTTTTCCAGATGCCGGAAGCCCTTAATATAATTTCGTCGATCTATGCCAACGAAAGGTTAGAAAATACACCGTTGGATGTAGTTTCTTCTCGAACCTGTTTATCGAATGGAACTCCGGAGCAACTGGTAATGTGAAAGGAATCGTGAGTGCGTGGGACGACAGCAACCGGTCAGACAGTACCTGAAAGCCTGCATCATTTCGTCCAGCCCTCTTTCAATGGCGTCGAAAAGTTGGGAGAGAGATAGCTGTTCAGAGCATGGGTCCTCCATAATGGACGAATCGATGATCGTCTGACTTGATGCAATTCTGACTCCAGTAAGAAGTTTGTCAACCGGATGATCAGCCTGTGATATTCACCCTCTTGTTAATCTTCGTCTCGCATCCACCGAATAATACTCACCTCTGCACAAGTTAGTAGCGGCGGGGAGGATGCAGAGTTGGGACGAAGCATTATATGGTTCGTCGCAGCCATACTATCGGGCCGACCTGTCACTTAGTTGCCCCAGTCAAGTTAGATTTGTGTGGGGGTTTCGTCACCCACCACGAGTTACGACATAGCGCGCTGGCCGAGCACTCCCCATTGCTTCCCTCACGGATTTTCCGCACGGTGCTTGGAGCCCATCCCCTCCGCGTGCGAAAGCTGGGACCTCAAGGAGCTGTGAGACAATTCCGAATGGTCCACGGTGACGGCCACTTACCAAAGGGCATTCATCAGCCCTCGTGCGAGTTGATAATCAAACCAATCGACGACGCTGACCACTCACCCGGGACGTCACGTGCATCACACCATTTCGTTGCGCAATCAACACATTCGATCGCGACATCGTCACCCAAACAGAGGACAGCAAGAGAGATTAAAAATGGGATCCATCGAAGTTCCCTTCAGCCACCGACAGAACCATGGCCATAGACAACACCCAGTCAGGAGAGCTGACCCCCCTGTCTTCCACCTCCACCTTATCAGTCCCGACATCCCCTCGCCTCAAGTCCGCACAGAAGTCCCCCACCGGACGCCTGTTTTCCGCCTCGAATCATGTCGAATATCTCACTTCCAGAACTGCCCGGTCAAGTGCAGTATTTGTCTACGATCTCGCCGAGCAGGCTGGTTTTGGAACCCTAACCAGGGCTTGGGATTTAAACCAACAAACGGACCGGTCCGATGGCAAACGGTCATCCCAACGTTCGCCCTCGGATACCGCCCCAGTGACTCCGCTACAAACTAGAGCAGGTGCGGGTTTGACTTTGCTCGGTCGGCTTTCCCATGATTCCTCCAGTTCTTCCGACCTGCAAAGAAGAAATGTGGTCACCGCATACACCACTCCTACCGGCTTGAAGGCTATGGCCAGCTCCCTTGCTTATCTCCCACCCGCTACACCGACAAGCAAACTTGTCATCCAGGTCCCGACTGTTTCCCCCGTTGGCGAGGATTTCACTCTTTCTCCAACCCTGGCCGCCCTGGGATCTGTTCTCCCACTCCTCCCAGAGTCCACCACCGTTCTCCTCTCCGCCACCCCAAAAGAGACCGTCGATCTGGCACTCTTATCGTATATCATTAGCGATTCTCATGTCATTCACCTCTTCGATCATTGGGGTTCGACCAGAGAGGTTGGACACGCGTTAGAGCCATACCCTGACTCTCTCTCCTCCATCACCCCCAGCCAAGAGCCGCTCCCCCAGGCCCTCCGAAACACAGGGTACAAATTTTTTGACTATCATGGTGACCCGAATGCGGAAACAGTCCTCGTGGTCCTCAACGGTCCACTCGGTCTTGCACTAACTTCATTGATCGCGGCAGTTTCCGGACTTGCTGTCGTGGTCGTGAGGGTTCTCCGGCCCTGGGACGAGGAAAGGTTTTCCGATGCCTTGCCCAAAACAGTTAGGAACGTTCACGTCCTTGAGGATGTGTCATTCGAAACAGCTTTGGGGGTGTTACACACCGACGTCCTTGGCTCCCTAGTTTCCTCCGCAGTGGGAGGGGGACGTCCTTTACCCGTCGTGAGGAGCGAAAGAATCGTCCCCGGTCGTCTGCAAACCCTCCTCGGCAACTTTTCGGCATTGGAGAGTTTCGTTTCCGAAATGGTTCCCCAAGTCACTCCCCAAGTCACTCCAACCTCCCCCTCAACAAAAATCATCCAATTCTACAGTACACCGGGAACTCCGCTCTCCTCCGTCCCTCAGATAATCGAACAAACGTTCACCCCAACCCCAAAATCTTCAATCTTCAGCAGGTTGCTCACCAACTACGACCTCTTGACACGGTCGAGTGGGATTGCTCTCGATCGTATAACACTTTCCAAGGCGACCTCCCCCACGTTATCGAGTGGGGGTCAACCGGCAGACTTCGTAGCAGTTCTCGACCAAACATTGTTGAAGACCCATATGATCTTGGATACCGTAAAACCGGGTGCCATCGCCCTCGTCGTCACCTCATGGACCCCCCAGGAACTCATCTCGAACCTCCCCACCGAGACACTTTCGCTCATTCGCTCACAAAAGCTCCAGATTTGCGCCCTCGACGTGAAGAAATTGGTCTCTGATATACAAGCTCCGGTCACCGAGGCCCTTGAGCCAGTGGTTGTGTACACCGCCTTCTTGAGGTTGTACCTTGGAGCAGCGACCAAGGCCGATATAACGATGCTTGCCCGAGCCAACCCTATTGCTGGGGAAGTTGGGAACCTCAAGAACATGGAGGTCGAGAAATTGGTTGATGGAGTGTGGGATGGGTTGGTCAGGGTGACTGCCCCTCCTGAAGGTAACTGATGCCTGTTTGCCTCACTGTTACTTTCTAATCGAAAACGTGTAGATCAAAGCCCAGCCCCCCCAAAAGCAACTCCTCTGAAGGAATTCGGGTTCAACGCGATCGCGGTCGAGGTCGAAGGCGAAACGCTTGTGAATGGAGCCAGGCTCTCTTCATGGCACGATGCCGCGAAACACATCCTCTTCCCATCGATCTTTTCTGCCCCCTCAGAGCTTTCATCACCGTCGGAAACATACCCCCAAGACCCTCGTCTGCGGCCCGAGATCCCCGATAGAACTTTCTTGGTCACCTGCGCGGTTAACAAGCGACTCACTCCCCTGGAGTATGATAGGAATGTATTCCACCTCGAGTTCGATACCTCCGGCACTGGGTTGAAGTACGCGATTGGCGAAGCTTTGGGAGTGCACGGTTGGAATGACGCACAGGAGGTGTTGGATTTCTGCCGGTGGTATGGAATCAACCCTGACGGTCTCGTCACTCTTCCCGTCCCCTCTTCTTCTTCTTCAAACGAAGGCTATACCCGATACCACACACGGACGATCTTCCAGGCACTTCAACAACAAGTCGATATCTTCGGCAAGCCACCGAAGTCGTTCTACTCTGACCTTGCCGCGTTCGCGACGAATGAGGTCGACCGCCTTGCCCTGTTGTTCATTGGTAGCGCTGAAGGCTCGTCCACCTTCAAGAAGATGAACGAAATCGACACAGCTACCTTTGCAGATGTGTTGAAGCAGTTCAAGAGCGCCCGTCCGGGTGTTGAAGTGTTGTGTGAGATCGTGGGGGACATCAAACCGAGGCATTACAGTATTGCGAGTGCCCAGGCTGTGGTCGGGGATAGGGTAGATCTGTTGGTCGTCACTGTCGAGTGGGAGACTCCATCAGGTCTGTTCCGCTCATCTAGATTTGTTGTATATGCTCATCCTTACGTGTGAACAGGTTCCCCACGATATGGGCAGTGCACACGCTACCTCGCTGGGCTCAAACCTGGCCAAAAGGTCACCGTCTCTATAAAACCCAGCGTGATGAAACTTCCACCCGACTCTCGCACGCCGCTTATCCTCGCCGGTCTGGGTACAGGAGCCGCACCTTTCCGCGCGTTTCTCCAACATCGGGCCTGGGAAACGGCACAAGGTATTTCCGTTGGCCCAGTCTACTACTACTTTGGTTCTCGTCACCAGTCTCAGGAGTACCTCTACGGAGAGGAGATTGAGGCATATATCGGGGCAGGGGTTATCACTAAGGCTGGGTTGGCGTTCTCGAGGGATGGACCCAAGAAGGTTTACATTCAACACAAGATGACTGAAGATGGAGATACCCTCGCCAAGAGTTTGTTAGAGAGCGGGGAGGGAGGGCACGGTGCCGGCGTGTTTTATTTGTGTGGACCGACGTGGCCTGTCCCAGATGTGTACGAAGCACTCGTGAATGCGCTGGTGAGGAACGGGACTGGACTCAATCTTGTTTCTGCGGGGGAGTACTTGGAAGGACTCAAGGAGGAAGAGCGGTACGTGTTGGAGGTGTACTGATCTTCACTATTAGATTCGGTCGTTTCATATTCCTTTTCAGTTAGAGGGTTAGAATAGCTGGCTATCAAAGTATAATACCGCTTCGGAATCCTATGTACAATGCTTTTGCGACGTGAAAAACTACAGCACCATACGCGTTGGGGGATGTGTCTACTCCTTGAGAGTGCTGAACAAACGATCACCCTGGACACGCAGAAAAGCTTCATTCTCAACGGAAGGTGAACTGAAGGGTTGAGATGGACTTACAGCGTCTCCGAGGCCCGGAGAAATGAGACCGTTCGGTGTGAGTTGGCTATCAACCGCTGCGACCCATACCTACAGCGCAGTGTCGAAATCAGTCACCGAAGTAAGCTTCACCGAAAGAATTCTGGTACCTCCAACTCTGGGAACGTCTTCTTGACGTTCTTCAAACCGTCTTCTGAAGCCAGGATAGAGAGAAGCTTGATCCTCGTAACTGAAAAAGCGAAGTCAGATCGTATAATTCGGTGATAGGAAGGATTGGTGCGGACCTGGGATACCCCAGTCAGTGATCATGTGAACTGCTGCGACGGCTGTGCCTCCTGTAGCGATAAGAGGGTCAAGGAGGTACACCATGTCGACAGTTGGGTTTGAGGGAAGTTTCGAGTAATCTGGCGATGTCTGTTGGTAAATAGTCGGTCCCCAGTGTAGCGACGGAGAGGGTACGCACATTCTACGGGCTGCAAGCTAACTTTTTCCCTGAAGATACCTATTGTGGCGGGTCTTCGGCCTCACGCCGGGGGGCCGAAGAGAAAAAGAACTCACCTAGATGATACACCGGGGCATTCCTGCAGCGCAGAGCTCGTGAACACCTACCTCTTCTGCATGTTATCGATCAATAGAGACTTACGGGAAGATGTTTAACAAAGCATCGGTCATTCCAAGACCGGCCCGCAACACAGGGGTGAGACCAATTTTGGGCTTGATGGTTGAACCAAGGAACGGTCCGATGGGTGATATCTATGTGGCCTTTCGTTTAAAGCCGGTGTGATAGCTCGGTGAGCGGAGAAGCGTACCCCGGACACGGGCTCTTCCTCGAGATCCCGGGTGGCTTCGATGGCGAGGATGGTACTGATGTCGTGGATACCCTAGCACATATAAAACGCAATAACATGATCCAAGGTCAGAGAACAGCTTATTCACTCCATCAAAACCCAAATGCCGCCGTGGAAGTAAAGCGGATATCATCCAAAACAACAGGGGTGCCGCTCACCTGCCGGAACTCCTTTGGCGATGTACCCGTTTGCCTGAGATCGGCGATGCGGGAGTTAACAACCGGGTGTTTCAGAACAGTGACTTTGTCAATCATCGTATGTGTCTTTTACAGACCGAGGCGGTTTCGAGAGGTAGAGGTGTGGAGCGACCAGGAGGACACCGGAATCCGGATGAAGGATCGCAATTCGATCATGTGCCAGACGGCTGAAATGGGCGCTTCCGAAGCGTAGGGGAGACATGATTGGCTCCTAGGGGATTGTACACACAAATTCAAGACGAGTATGCAAAGTACACAGCTACGGTTCACTGGAAGGAGCCAACGTTAACGACGTTTGTATTCGCAGGGTTTGAGGATCTCTCCTTTCGACATGATCTTCTCCCAATCCTTTTCCGTCTTGCCCCTCCTCGCAATTTTTCTGAATTCAAACGTTGTAAAATGAGTGTTGCTCTCGTTCTGAATACCCTGGTGAACTCGGAACACCGTCGGAAAGGGGTTAAATGTATATACCTTGGATTTGAACTTGAATCCGACTGAGGAAATGAGGGAGACGAATTGGTCGACATTCTCAAATCGACTCGAGACCTCGGCGATTTTTAGTTGACCTCTACAATATGCCATTGGGTCACCTTGGTCGGAAGGTGATGTGACAAATGGAAACGTACGTCGGTTTGAGAATCCTCCAGGCCTCGCGTATACATTTCGGCCAGTTTGAACCCATGAGACTGAGGGCGCATACGGCCACGTCCACGATGTGACCCTCCCCTGTCCCTTCATCAGGCTCCGAGCCGGGCAGAGGAACGCTCGCGCATATATCCGCCTCAATTACATACACCCCGTCCGGAAGGAGGTCATAAGACAGGACGTTCAGCCCTTGTGCTACAAGGGCGCGGGCGAGAGCGGCGTCTCCACATCCAAGGTCCGCGATTACCGTCCCACGAGGATAAGCCTTGAGTTGATTGATGTACTCGTCCGCGGGATTTGAGGGCCACGACTGAACCTGCTGGCGAAAGCCTACGTGATACTGTGCATTCGGTCATCATTGTCCCCGGAGACAAAAGAATGGGAAACACACCTCTCGGAACATGCTAGGGTCCTCGTGCATCATTTCGACCGCCTTCTGGCTATCGGACTTGTATAACATTTCGTTAATCCACCTATCACATGAATGAAAACGCGTTAGAGACGACACAATAAGGGGGAATGCACGCCTTTCACGGGCCCATGGGAGAAATCAGTTGCATTGTGGACTCGCAACTCACCTAAAACGTGCACCATCTAATTTCTTCTTCATCTGATTCTGAAATGTAGTAAGATTTGGATCCCCGGAACCGGCCACCTTCGTAGGACGCTGTGGTTTGGATGTGCCTTTCTCCTTGTGTGTTGCATGTGTCCCCTTTGGCTTCTTTGAGGGTTTCTTCACGTCCTTCGGTTGGGCTTTCTCTGGGGAAGCCTTGAGGGGCGTAGCAGCAGTAGGCTCATTGTCTACAACCCGCTCGGAGGAACCTGCTGACTTTTTGCCTTTGTGCTTTTTCTTCGGAGGTCGTTTTACTGAATCGGCTCGCTCGAGAGTATCCATGAGTTTTTCGAGGTTGACCTGCACAGATTCGAGCTTCTCCGGCGCATCGTGGTCGTGTGGCCTCTTCCGCTTTTTAGGCCTTTTCGAGGACGACGAAGGAGAGGGTTCGACCGGCACAGACCAGCCAGGGACTTCAAAGAGACGAGGCATGCGGAGCCAGGTCTTCGGCACCTTTGGTCGTCGCCGTCAGTCGGTTGCTCCCACGAAGCCTTTGTTGCAAGAAAGGAAAATGGGAAGAAGTCGATTTGCCACCATTACATCCCCTATCCCTTGTCCTTGCCCGCCAGACAAAAGATAAAAATCCCTTATCTCTGCTCCCTCCGATTCATCCTCCTCCCCTGGATCCGATTTTCATGACGTCGACGTTTGAAACTCTGGTTGCAGAGCTCACGAGGGATGCCAACCGCGTCCAACCCCAGGACGCACTCCAGTGGTGTTCTAACTGGTTCCAGCAACGTCTGGAGGAACAGAGGACCCGCAGCCGCAACGAACTCTCTCGACTTACATCCTACCGCACCTCGCTACCGAACGACCATTTTGTGGACACACCGATACAACCAAACCGTCAACTAATCGAGGATCCCGCTGAGGCGGTCTCACCATACTCTCGCGCTCCTCCAAGACATCGACCGTCTCTCGCGAATCTCAGAGGCCCCAGTCCGTTTGGAACCCTCAATGTGCCTGGAAACGCGTTGTTAGAGGAGAACGCGGAGGATCTGGTCCCTCCCCAGCCCACCTTCAACATCGAGCCCAACACACCCGTCGAACAGATGCTGAACTCTGGACTGTATTCCACTTTCCAGAACGTAAGCCCGAGTCCAGGTCAATCTTCACCTTCGGGACCAGGAGATTACCTCCTTCCTCCATCTTCCACCATTTTCGCTCGACGAACGTCCGTCAGTGCAGAATCCATTGCTGTCGACAGCGAAACCACGGAGCCTCTTCCGGTGTTCCCGAAAACCCCCGACCAACTCCGTAGGATCCGAAATTCCATCGCGAACAACTTCATTTTCCGTGATCTCGATGAGGAACAGGAAACGGGGGTGTTGAATGCGATGCAGGAGATGAAGGTCGAGACTAACGAGGTTGTGATTCGCCAAGGGGACGTTGGCGAGTATTTCTACGTTGTCGAATCGGGTCACCTAAACTGCTATATCCGCCCGGAGCCCCTACCACCATCCTGGCTGTCCGGTCAGCCAAGCCCGACGTCCCACCCCTCAGAAGAGAAGTTCCTTCCACCAGGCTACCATTCGGAGTTCGGAAAGCAGGTCGCGGAATGCAAAGAGGGAAGCTCTTTCGGAGAGTTGGCCTTGATGTACGGCCACCCACGAGCAGCCACCGTCTTGTCGGTCGAACCCTCAACCCTATGGTCTCTGGATCGAATCACGTTCAGGACAATCATTCTCAAAGCCGCACACAGACGAAGGACGATGTATGAGCAATTCCTCTCGTCAGTAACCCTGCTGTCCTCCCTTTCGTCAGAAGAGAAGAGCAAGATCGCGGACGCGCTGGTTAGCAGGGTCTTGGCGGATGGTGAGGCTGTCGTCAGACAAGGCGAGATGGGTGATACCTTCTTCTTCGTTGAGGAAGGAGAGGCGATCGTCACTCAAACACAATCAACGGAGGATGGTCAATTGAGAGACATCACCGTCGGACAGCTTACAAAAGGAGATTACTTCGGAGGTAATGCACCTTCTTCACTTTATTATTGATAAATAACTAATCGCCTCTCATTCCAGAGCTGTCGCTCCTCCGCCTTGCGCCACGAGCCGCGACGGTCAGCGCTGTCGTTCGTACTGATCCGTCAAAGCCGAAACTTAAGGTTGCGGCATTGGACGCCCAAGCGTTTACTCGACTCCTCGGGCCACTCCGTGAGATTATGGAGCGCAAGGCTGGAGAGACATACGGGCCCCGGTATTCGACCAGGTAGAATAATTTCTTCCATACGTCGAACGCTCCATTGACCGTACTTCAGCCGTCGATGACCTCCTCATCTCTGTCCGTTTTTCCTTCATATTTTACATTTTACGCTCCCTGATACAGAGGACGAGAAATTTTCTGTTTTACATAAGCTATTTTTTGTAGCGAGTAGCGTTTGTCTCAACTTGATTGCTTTTTTAGGGGGAGTTCGCAGAAAACACTGAGAGTGAAGGGCCTTTTCCTTCCATCGGTTCATGGACGCTGAACGACAAATTGTGGAACGGTGCTCTCATCCTCCAAGGTGAACAGAGCGGTCAATGGTCCAAGTGGACTATCAACCTTGCACTTTGTTTCCTTCTCCTGCGGGAGCTGGATCCACTCGACTCAGTAAACCTGTTCGAAGAGAATTAAATCCCGAGACAGAAGAGACTTACAACGCCACGCGTTATATGGTCCGCCACAATCCTTTCCGTACAACTCGAATACTCCGCCAGGGTTGTGTGTCCAAACCCAAGTTGTTCGACCATGACCGCTTGATCACCTAACAGCTCGGCAACAAACCTCGCACTGACAAGGGGAGTGACCGGGTCCGCCGTGTTTCCCAAAACCAGGATCTGGTTCCGAAGTTTCTGGGGACGGAAGGGGGGCAGTCGTTCGACCGAACGAGTTGACCACTTGTATCCCGAGTATCCTAATCCGCCCCACATCGGTCCGACTGAAAGAAAAAAAGACGCTCCAGCTATGCGGACAACAATACGGAAAGGAGGGCCGGGAAACCTACACATTGGGGTAACCTCCCGCGAAGTCTTGACGATCGTATCATAAACGTCCCTCGTGGTAGAGTTGTCTGATTTCCAACAATCCGCTGCATAGATCGCTATGCCGCTCTGGCTCAACGGCGGTTGCCGCGAGATCTTCTCGAGTAATTTTCTATTGACCTGGACTTCCTCCTCCAATAGGTTGGTCACCCCGGTTGTGATGTTTGCTTTCCTTGCCGACCGGTGGATATTGTGGATCAAAGGGTATAAAATCTCGTTAGCGATGGGGCTCCAGGACCCCGGCGCGTACAGGGCGGAAAAGGTCCAGACTGCAAACCGTATCCATAAAAACCTATGCATAATTTCAGAAAGTAATGAAAATAAACCCACTCCTTATTTCCAGGGGATTCACAACAGCCTCAGCTGGTTTTGTCAAAAGGATCTTGAGAGCTAACTGTGCATCGAATCAAAGGTGAGGGAAGGACGGACCGGAGCAAAACTTAACGCTCACGTCGCAAGAATCCTCAATAAAGCGCTTGACCTCTTCTCCGGTTGCATCCTTGTGCAATAGAGTGAGAAGCTTGCAACCAACTCTCCCGGCAGATGCACAGGCACGGCTGAATCCAAGGAACACGGCTTCGCTATCTGTGAACATGGTGGGTACCATCTTTAATGCGACGTACATGAGACGATCTCCAACTGTCTGAGTGAAAAAACCGACGTACCTCGACCTTCCCATAGAGAGATGGGTCGGCGACTCCATCTATGATTACCCGCCCCACGCGCTAAATTATAGGGATCAGCCAGAGGTTCAAATCTACGATCGCCTGCGTACATCCGGAAACACTGGACAGAGTCACTGTTTGGTTTCAAGGACATGGTGGGTTTACGCACTGTTGACGAAATTAAACCCAAGGATCGACCCATAAGAGAACCCCCAGTAGTTTATCGGTTGACCAGGACCCACGATCTTGTCTCCAAGCGCAACCAGATCGCGCACTGTCGAGCTCGTCCCGATGTACTGTAAGTACGGACCAACTGGCCCCCATTCACACCGCTTAGAATACATGGACATCTTCATATCAGTGTGTTCCAGAGTCGCATAGAAATCCTCCACCTCTTTACTGTCAGTGAAGTTGGAAGCGACGGTGGCATTGATACCAGCAATCGGAGTGTCCTGCCAAAAGGCAAATTCCTCCTCGAAAGATCCGAAACATGTCACAGTGCCGGGGCTATGGAAAGGGTAAATTCGACGTGTGCATCGCTTAAGAGGTAGCCGTACAAGCTGTAGAAGCTCGCGCTACCACGAGGGTCCCACGATACGATGTCGTATTGACCGCCGAAAACCGCACTCAAGGGTTTGCCGAGAGCAGGGAGCGCCATGGTTCCGGGGCCACCAGGACCGCCTTCCCAAGACGAATCAGTGCGGCCATCTCAGGGAACATGTGTGGGTACGAACCTGGATTCATGAAAACCGACCCCTTGCTCTTACCGGGCTCAACGGCAGTATATTTGATCACCGCGAGTTTTGCAGTCCCGGCAGAACTGTTATGGTAATCCATCGGAACCTCAATATGGGCGCAGTAGAGACCTGGGAAGGGGCGCTCGACCCCGAAAGCATCACAACTTTGCCAGATGATGTCCTGCTGAAGGTCAAGCTCAGATGCGGGAGCTGGAAGCACAATGACCCACATTGTTTCCTGCAGGGCTTGATGTTGTGGGTATCCCAAAAATGCCGTTGCGAGCCACCGCGCCAACCGCGAGGAATAATAAACTTCCGAGAAACATCGGGGTCTTTAGCACGAGATCCCTGACCAGTTGAATAGATGTTGGATTTTGCGGTCGTTTCGATGCTGTTGTCCCGGAACGTTGTGGAAGAGCGCAGCGCGCAGCAGCCCGGTGGCGCGATCCGACGCTCAGGCGCCATTTGCGATCGAGGCTCGATCATCCGGCTTCCTTCAAGTCCCCGTACACTGAGGATCCGGTTTGCGACATTTGCCTCCGACTGACGGTTGTGAAGAAACCGTTGAGAAGGGAACGTTTCGAGAGTCAAGGCAAGGGCGCCCATCGCCCCGTGCGATATAAATCAGCCTCATACCTCCCGG
>Ga0307513_10001252_pt1 | contig 36799 bp, 37 predicted proteins | sample 15_EM_MG_FD_202174 | JGI IMG/M metagenome (GOLD analysis project Ga0307513, IMG submission 202174) | Populus trichocarpa ectomycorrhiza microbial communities from riparian zone in the Pacific Northwest, United States - 15_EM | ecosystem: Host-associated > Plants > Roots > Unclassified | place... | reverse complement strand
TTTCGTCAATGTGCCTCACAAGCATGCAAAAAAATCAAAGACAACTATGGTATTGGGGATTACAGGATTGTTGGAAGATCTGGAAGCTGAAGGAGATGATACCCTTGTGGTGACTTTAGTGCCTCGGTCTGGTGGTGATTCTGTTACCGTTGCTAATGTCAAGATTGAGTTTGTCGCTGACTGATCATGGTGATGAGAGGACATATGCTACCATTTTCTTTTCTTTTTTTCCTTTTGCCTTTTCTTGTTTTTTCTCTTTCTATGTCAGTATTCAGTGAGTTTTCTCTTTTTTCTTTCAAGATGCTCAACTAATGGACCGTATTTCAATTTGAATACTACAATGGTTTCTTAGATTTGTTGCCAGAAGTAGATGAACAAAAATAACTAGACCCATATGGTAAAAAATAATTGTCATTTTAGACGTTTTTTTAAATGATACATAAACCTAAAACAATATGGTTTTGAAAGAAAAAAACTAAATTTTATCATAAACAAACCCATATCAGATCTCAAATAAATGAATTACCAAGTTGACCCTAGATCTTATATAACTAGGTCTGGATTGACAAAAATAACTAGACTCATTCGGTTAAAAAAAAAAAAAGACGACGTGATGGAGGACTGGCCAAAGCTACTTTCTTCCCCTCTGCCTCTGTATGAGGCTTATATAGCCTAAAACGCAGCTCTATTTAGGAAACAAAATCTAGGGACACAATCATGGGTGGCTTACAATCGAATAAAGCAAATTAGGAAGCAAAATATTGTGATTTATTCTATGATCTCGGTAATTATTTCCCACGTGTAGAATATTAGCCATTAGGTGATGGTGCGACTCCCCTTTGCGTTCTTCCATAGCTGGCATATAGGTGTTCAAAGTCATTACCTTTGGACCAAAGATGAAAAAGCTAGCGGGAATGGTTTGCAGGGTTCGTTGCGTGCAGAATATTGGGTTGTTCTGCATGTAACGTCATTAATTACCCTTGACCTGTTTCATATGGGGTGGGTCGAGACCGAACGGTTATGGGGTGAGCCTCGACCCAATTGCCTTTCGGGTTGGCCGAGAACCACTGCTTTTGGGGTTGCAGGACCCATTTGTCTTTGGGTCTATCCTCAGCCCCATTGGCTTTGGGGTCGGCCGAGACCCACTCTTTTTGGGGTGATAAGACCCATTTCTCCTTGGGTTTAGCCTCGGCCCAATTGCCTTTGGGGCCGGCCGAGACCCACTCCTTTTGGGGTGACAGGACCCATTTCTCTTTGGGTCGAGCCTCGGCCCAATTGCCTTTGGGGCCGGCTGAGACCCACTTCTTTGAGGCTGGTAGGACCCATTTCTCCTTGGGTATAGCCTCGACTTAATTGCCTTTGGGGTCGGCCGAGACCCACTCCTTTTGGGGTGGCAGGACCCATTTGTCCTTAGGTCTATCCTCTACCCAATTGCCTTTGGGGCCGGCCGAGACCCACTCTTAAGCGTGTGGTAGGACCTATTTGTCCTTGGGCCTAGCCTTGACCCAATTGCCTTTGAGGCCGACAGAGACCCACCCCTTTTGGGGTGGCAGGACCCATTTGTCCTTGGATTGATCCTCGACCCAATTGCCTTTGGGGTCGGCCGAGACCCACTCCTAACTAGGAGGGTGTCAGGACCTATTTTTTCCTTGGGTCGTGTGTGGGCCCAAATTCCTTTAGGGTCGACCGAGACCCACTCCTTGGGGGGGTGGCAGGACCCCTTTTCTCTTTGGGTCCAACCACGACTTAGCCTCCTTTTGGGGCCGGTTAGGACCTCTCTCCTCTTAGGTCCGACCACGGTTTGGCCCCTTTTTAGGGTCGGCAAGGACCCCTCTCCTTTTTTGGTCCGGCCACGGCTTGGCCCCTTTTTAGGGCCGACCAGGACCCTTTTTCTTTGGGTCTGGCCACGGCTTGGCCCCTTTTTCTTTGGGTCTTGGCTTTTTTTTTAGGCTAAAAATGGGTAACAACAGATGCCCCCTCTTTACAATGCTTACGACGCAAAACTTCCTCAATGTTTTGCATGGTAAGCTTGTAAAGAAAACAAAAGGTCCTTCTTGCTTGCTGAGTGATCCACTCATCCAAGGGCTTCAAAAGGTAAATGGTCTCAATATTATCGGTGACTTGTCCAGAAAAATAATGGTCTCATTGTAAAGGGTGACCTACCCAAAGAAAAATGGAAAACGGTCTCATTCTAATAGTTGACTTACCTAGAGAAAGAAAAACAATGATGGTCTTATTATGACAGGTGGCCTACCTAAAAAATGATGGCCTCATTGTGATGGGTGATCTACCCTAGTGGAAAAAAATGATGGTCTCGTTGTGATAGGTGACCCACCCAAATGCAAGATGGTCTCATTATGATGGGTGACCCACCCAAAAACATGATGGTCTCATTGTGATGGGTGACCTACCTAGATGGAAAATGATTGTCTTATTGTGATGGGTGACCTACCCAGATGGAAGATGATGGTCTTATTATGATGGGTGACTTACCCAGATGTAAGTGAAAAGGTTTTTAGAAAGGGGTCTGAATATATAGATGATTGCCCATTATAAAGATTTTCGAAAAAATCCATGTTTTTTTTTAGGAAATAGTCTCAATATCGGATGACCTGCCCGTTTTAAGATTTTTATAAAAACTCCATGCTTTTTCTTTAAAATGGTCTCGATATCAAGTGACTTACCCGTTTTAAACTTCAAAAGAAATCATCTTACCTCGAGGAATAAAGTAGTGGTGGTTCATTTTCTTTTTCATAATTCCGTTGACCTGAGATTTTGTACCTCAGCGGTTCCCAAAACCTTGGAGCTATTTTGTCTTTCATCACACCTTTCCTGCCAGGTTAGTGTTATGACAATATAGCATGCATGTTTTGTTACCTATTTTGGAAACATAGGTCCCCCCTTTACATTGTAGACTTCTTTGAGCTCTTGTTTCCATTTGTTTGCCCGACCTGTCCTTTTGAACCAGAATATGCTCTCGTGCTACATTTCCTATCCTTTTCATGCTTGATGAAGAGATTTCCAGTTCCTTATAGGGCCCTTTCTTACTCTATTGAATATCGCCTTTTATTATACTTTTGCTGATGTTTTAATTGTCTTTTCTATTTTTAAGAAATTATTTAAAGAGGAAAACTCAAAAGATTTGGTTTTGTTCATGAAAATCGAAACATGCAATCATCAAATTTTGTTTTAAGCAATTCTTATAAAGGTGTTTCAAAGGTTTTTATGATGATACCCCTTAATGTTGGGCTTTGGTTCACTATGTACCCCTATATGCACTTCGTGCACTTCTTGCCCCCAGTGTGGTGTGCAAATGTATGTCAAGTTTAGATTTGGTTTGGTTCTCTCCAATTTAGGAGTTTGATGGAGTCATCTTGAGCATATTATGATTCCTTAGTCATGCGTAAAAAAGTTCTTTTAAGTAAAAGATTTCAAATGCTATGAGATCATGCGTTTTATGAAGAAAAGGTTCTTTACAAAGAGAATTCATGGCCGAACTTTATTTTATTGATTGGGAAATTACGTAATAAATCAAGCGTAATATTTCTTTATAGAGTCAAAAGTCACAGGTCTAACTAAATCTTCTTCATCCATTCTAGATAATAGCAAAGCTCCTCCCGAGAAGGCTTTCTTCACCACGTAAGGGTCCTCTTAGTTTGGTGCCCTTTTACTCTGATCTTCTCTTGATAAAGGCAATATTTTCTTTAGCACAAGGTCTCCTTCATGGAACCCTCGAAGTCGGACCTTCTAGTCATGATTCGGTCATTCTTCTTTGCTATAGTTGATGATGACAGATTGTAGCTATCCTCTTTTCACTGATCAGATTCAGTTGTTCATATCTAACTTTTTCTCATTCTACCTCTTCTAGCACAGAGTCTACCAATACTCTCAATGAGGGGATTTCCACTTCTAAAGGCATCACTGCCTCTATCCCATATACCAACGTGTACGGGGTGGCTCCTATTGAGGTGCGGACTGTGGTGTGATACGCATGAAGGTCAAATGACAACATCTCATGCCAATCCTTGTAGGTGACTACCATCTTCTGAATAATCTTCTTGACATTCTTGTTAGTAGTTTTTACCGCACCATTCATTTTTGGCTTATATGGTGAGGAGTTGGAATGCTTGATTTTTCATTTAGCGCAGAGTTCTGTTATCATTTTGCCATTGAAGTTCTGGGCATTATCAGTTATAATCTTTTATGGTGGAACATACCGATAAATCAAATCTCTCTCAATAAATGTCTTCACCACTTTTTGCGTCACATGAGCAAATGAACTGACTTCTACCCATTTTGTAAAGTAGTTGATAGCCACGAGAATAAACCTATGACCATTGTTGGTTTTTGGGTTGATAGGTCCAATCACATCAATCCCCTACATCGCGAAGGGCCATGGAGATGTCAAGTTAAACAAAGGAATTGGAGGGGCGTTGATTTTATCACTGTACACCTGGCACTTATGGCATCCTTTCATGGACTTCCCATAATGCGTCCTTGGCCTTAGCTTCATCCAAACATCTCAACAAAGTCCCATCAGATGATTTCTTATACAAAATCTTCCCATCAAGATAAAAGTCCATTGCCAACCTTCCCAAGGTCTTCTTATCTATTTTGGATGCCCCCATGGGATATGCCTGGTTTTGTAAAGAGTTCTTGGTATCATAGTACCAAGGGTTTCCATCAATTTCGACTGAGCAACAATGAGCTAGGTTATTCTTGATATCAATGTGTTTCGGTTTTTCCTTGTGCCCAAAGTCTATTTTAGCCATAAAAGCTAGTGTGGCCAAAGCGTCAATAAACTGGTTTCCTTCCCTTCTTAAATGGGTGAACTCAATTTCCTCAAATTCTCTAGCAAGTTTAGACAGGTATTCTTGGTAAGGTCTCAATTGTTCGTCCCTAGTTTTCCATTTTCCTTTCACTAGGCAAATAATTAGCATTGAGTCTCCATACACATCTATCTTTCTGATTTTTAGCTCCAATGCAGCCTCTAAACCGAGAATGCAATCTTCATACTCAGTTGTGTTGTTAGTGCACCCAAACTGCAACTTAACTGAAACCGGATACTGTTTCTTATTAGGAGAGATTATCATTGCACCTGTTTCGTTACCACATACATTTACAGCACCATCAAAGTACATAGTCCACCACTTTGATTTCCCTTCCTCGACTACAAGCACATCTTCATCAGGAAAATCAAAGTTTAACGGCTCATAATCTTCCATAGCATGGTCAGCTAGGTGATCAACGATGACACTCCCTTCCATGGCTTTCCTTATCATATATACTATGTCATATTTAGCCAACAAAACTTGCCATCTTGCAATTTGGCTTGACAGATAGGGCTTTTCGTAGATATACCTTAATGGGTCTAATTTTAAAATCAACCACGTAGTATGATACAACATATACTGACGCAATCTCTTTGCAGCCCATGCTAGTGCGCAACACAACTTCTCAATCACTGTATACCTAGACTCACATTCCGTGAACTTCTTGCTTAAGTAATAAATGACGCCAAAGCCATTGCACTGATGAAAAGTCTTCCTGACGATGATCCACGTAGCTTCAAGAGCCAAGCCGACGTTCACTGCGCTTATTGTGATGGTGCTTATCACCAAGCAGGCTTTCCTGATTTAGACCTTCAAATTCACTTCTCGTGGCTCTTCTTTCCCTGACATAGACTCTATTTATACTACTTCGAAAGAATCTTGGGTAAACTGATTGATGATCCAACTTTCGCTTTGCCTTTCTGGAATTGGGATGCCCCTGCCGGCATGCAAATGCCAGCAATTTTTACTGACCCCAAATCACCACTTTATGACCCCCTTCGCGACGCGAATCACCAACCTCCGACATTGCTTGATCTTAATTACGCGAAAGGAGATGCGAATCCAGACCCTGCAAAAGCAGAGGAATTGTATGCAAGCAATCTTAACGTAATGTACAGGCAAATGGTGTCCGGTGCCACGAAGCCTACTCTCTTTTTTGGAAAACCATATCGTGCTGGTGATGATCCAAGTCCTGGAATGGGTACAATTGAGACCACCCCACACACTCAGATTCACTACTGGACCGGCGACCCCAATCAAACTAACGGGGAAAATATGGGCAATTTCTACTCAGCAGGGAGAGATCCCATATTTTATTGTCATCACTCGAACGTCGACCGAATGTGGGACTTGTGGAAGAAAATACCTGGAGGCAAGCGAAAGGATATCGAGGATCCTGATTGGCTTAATTCAGAGTTTCTTTTCTGGGATGAGAATAAAGAGCTGGTTCGAGTAAAGGTTAAAGATACTCTTGACACCAAGAAGCTAAGATATGGCTTTCAAGATGTTCCTATTCCTTGGCTGAAAGCTAGAGCAACACCAAAATTTACAAGGCAGGAAAAATCACGTCGTTCAGCTAAAAAAAGCGTTGTATTAACACCAATTAGTGCATTCCCTGTTGTCTTGGATAAAGTCATAAGTGTGGAGGTTTCCAGGCCAAAGAAATCAAGAAGCGCGACGGAGAAAGAAGATGAAGATGAAGTTTTAGTTATTGAAGGGATTGAGTATGAAGAAAATCAATTAATTAAGTTCGATGTCCTCGTCAACGATGAACCTGATTCACCTGGTGGACCAGACAAGTCCGAGTTTGCAGGAAGTTTCGTCAATGTGCCTCACAAGCATGCAAAAAAATCAAAGACAACTATGGTATTGGGGATTACAGGATTGTTGGAAGATCTGGAAGCTGAAGGAGATGATACCCTTGTGGTGACTTTAGTGCCTCGGTCTGGTGGTGATTCTGTTACCGTTGCTAATGTCAAGATTGAGTTTGTCGCTGACTGATCATGGTGATGAGAGGACATATGCTACCATTTTCTTTTCTTTTTTTCCTTTTGCCTTTTCTTGTTTTTTCTCTTTCTATGTCAGTATTCAGTGAGTTTTCTCTTTTTTCTTTCAAGATGCTCAACTAATGGACCGTATTTCAATTTGAATACTACAATGGTTTCTTAGATTTGTTGCCAGAAGTTGATTAACAAAAATAACTAGACCCATATGGTAAAAAATAATTGTCATTTTAGACTTTTTTTTAAATGATACATAAACCAAAACCAATATGGTTTTGAAAGAAAGAAAAAAACTAAATTTGATCATAAACAAACCCATATCAGATCTCAAATAAATGAATTACCAAGGCGGCAGATGTCTCCCGACCCCGAAAGGTACCTTCTATGAGAAATTGGAAGATGTCTTCCTTTTTTACACTTGGGTCATTGAGAAAAGTGGAAATGTCCACTGACGCCGCGCTTGATCAACATAGGTGGGTTTACTTAATGCGGCAGTGGACGAGGAGTGTTTCGATTGAAAATAAGGAGGTTTTTCCTTCTACTTTTAAGAGGAAAAAAAAAGCCAAATTTTATAAAATTTTCATTGCAATGGACAGATAAATACCCAATTTTCCACACCTCTCGCCTGTAATACAATATGACATACAGTATAATTAGTACAAAAACGCAAGGCAGTACTATAATTAGAGATTTTCTGTTTTTTCTTTTCTTTTTCTTTCAAAAGTGAACTATATATCTTATACATTCCCCAAAAAAAAAATCTGCCTTTTTCTTTACGTAAAATCGTTTTTGGAAAGGCAACGTAGTTTTATTTATATTTTCATAGAGCAAATATTACTAAAAGAAGGTTAAATCAAGTATATACCTCGATTAATAATACATGATTATTTTTTATTCAGTTTGGTGTTGGAAAAAAAACATTAAAATAACCAAATTATAAATTTTATTTTTTAAATTTCAAAACCAGACCAAATCAAAAACTATTTCAAACCAACGCAGTATGAATAACACGATAGAAAATCCTCGGCAATAGATGAAACAAAGGAACACTCTTATTCAATTCCTAATTTGTTGATGCCATCAACCCTAAAAATAGCAAAATTTTAAATCTTTAACTAGAAATAGCACAAACCTACAAACAAAAACCAATCCAAGACTAAAAATTCCCATTAAACAACACCCATTTACTTCATCACTCACTAAACAGAAAAATGTTCAAAATCCAATCTTTACTTGTTTTTTATGACCCTGAGGAAAATAGAACACTCTTTCTCCACGCTTGAGAACATTCACAACTGGACCTACACCTGCCTTCTCTATATACAATCATCCCCTCTATAACCTGGAACCAGAAAGGAAAAGTCAATTTTCTTAGGAAACAAAAAGAATAAAAAAAATAAAGTCATTTCACACTTCGCCTTCATTGTTCCCATATTCCTCCTCCTCCTCATATTCCTCTATTCATAGCCATCATTTTTCAAAACCCAACAAGCAACAGAAACAGCAACAGAAGTCAACAAAAACTTGAAGAATCGTGCTTGAAAAATAGAGACTTGCCAGAGAAGACAAATGCGAGACAACTAGAGAGACAGAAGGGGGTGGGCTATGAATGGGGCTATAGAGGAGATCGAGAGAAAAGGGTGGAAAGGGAGAAGGGGGTTTGCGATTGTGAGAGTGAGTTTTAGGGTTTAAGTCTTTTGAAGACACTTTTCTATTTATTTGTTTCATCTGCTATCGCGGTGAATTTTAAAAATTCATTTCGCAGAAAGAACAAATTTTTATGGTATCGCGTTTTCCAATAAATCCTAATTTAGTTAATAAAAATTTTATGGTATGAAACTAGAAATATAAAAAAATTAATATTATTTTTTTAAAATATCTTTTTTAAAATAAATTGTCTTAAATTACTAAGAATTTATTTTATTTTATTTTATTTTTTATGGTTTATTTATAATATTTTTATCTCTAGCGCCAGTGAATATTCTACTTCAGATACTTCCAACTTTAAAGTCAATAAATATTACGTAGCAAAAAAAATATATGATATTCTTGACTCTGGCACAATGAATAAATTAATAAAATGAATTTAAAACAAAACATATATATTTTTATATTTTTTAAAAAATAATAATAATAAAGGGGAATGGGCTAGATGGGCCTGAGACCTAGGCCCAACCCAACCCTAACTTTTTTCTTGTTTTTCCTTTTTTTTTAGTTGGGTCCAGTCAGCCCGTACTGCCCCGCCGGGTCACTAGCCCAAGCTAGTGACCCGGCTGGGCAGCAAGCACGCGTGATGCGTGTGGTACAATGATGTACTAATTATAATTCACAACAACAGTAACAAGTGAATTAGAGCATCTCCAACAAGTTGTGCTAAATGAAGAGTTAAATATTAAAAAAATATTATTTTGACTCTTTCATGCTTATTTTACACACTCCAAAGGAAGTACTAAACAAAATGTTAAAATGCATTTTCTCTTTCACAAACATTATTTTTATATATCTCTCAAAAAAGTCAAAATCAACAAAGTAGGGTCAACAAAAAAATAAACCAATTAAACGTGGCTATATGGAAAAAAAATAACATCAAACTTATTAAGAGAAAATAAAATACTTGTTTCTTTTACTTTAATATAATTAGCTTTTCAAATGATTTTTTTTCATTGGAATATATATGGAGGACTGGCCAAAGCTACTTTCTTCCCCTCTGCCTCTGTTCTTTGTGTGCTTCTCCTCTGGTCTTGCTTTTCTTTGCTTGGTTTCTTTTTGCTTCTCTTGTTCTCCCTGTCTCCCTCAGTGTCTGCTTGGTATTCTCGTGTTGCTCGTCATGTTCTCTGGTTTTCTTCCTTTCTTTTCAGTGTCTGTGTCGTCTGTGTTTTTTTGTTCCTGTGTTGTTCTATGTTGGCTTGAGCTTGCTCCCAGTTGCTGGAGTTTTGACGGAGATTCTACAATCCCTTTCCTCTGTTTCACTCTGCCTCTGGTTTTTTTTTTCTCTGGTTCGTCCTTCCTGTATTTGCTCGTTCGTCCCCTTCTCTCTCTAATGGTTTTTTCTTGTCCTCTCCTCCCCTGGTTTTTCTGTTCTTCCGTTCATTTCCTTCTTGTATTCGCTCATTCATCCCCTTCTCTCTCTACTATTTTTTTTATCCTCTCCCCTCCCCACTCATTCATGGCCTTTCTTCGGCTTTTATAAAGCCATAGAATGCCAAACATTCGTGCATCATGGGGGCGAGGGATAGCAGCTGGGAGACGTGGTCCATGATTGAAACGGTTTTGGTGCATTCACTGTGCATTGATATTCTTTAAGTTTTCTATGTAGCTCTAGTTTATATTTACAATTAAGTTTTGAATTTTAATAATATTTGCATTTAAGTAACAATATTTCATTCTAATTATGTTTTTAATTCTTGAGCAGGTGTAAAAGAAAAGAAATAGAGAGGAAAATACTCCAATTAAGGTATTTTCCAACCTTAAAATTGTTAAACTTGGTTTTTACGTGTTCGATTGACAAAGGGATTTTTTTTATGGTGATAAAAAGCCTTAACATAGCAGAAGAAAGAAGATCAAGAATTCAATAATATAAAGTTTTTTTTAATTTGGTTGGGTTTTGAAGGTTTTTTGGCCTGTTTAATTAGATATGTTTTGAGATTGAAAATGAGTTTATAAAAGTTGTTAGCATAATGTTTTGATGTTTGGAGGGGATAATGAAAGATTTAGATTTGCATCAGTCTTGTAATTTTTTAATAGCCAAATGATTGTTGAAAATATTAATTGGTCAAAACAATTTGGAAAAATTAACCTGACCCTTTTGTAGTTTAGTCATCCTTTTCCTTTGCCTCCATTCTTTAAAAAATTATGATTTACATTTTGAAGTTCATGAGTTCCTAAAACTTCACTGCACGCCAAAACAAATCAACAAAAAACATTAAATTGTTTACAAGATTGTCATTATATTTCATTTAATGACTAAAAAGCTTTTGGAACGTTAAAATTAATAAATTGCCACAATTTGTTTTTTTTAAAAAAAACTAGCTACTGAAAATCTTACCCTAGCTCCATCTCTTCTCTTGTTTTCTTCTAGCCACCACAATCACCTTACATCTATCATCTCTCTTATCACAATACAGAAATTACCTTACATCCTTTTATAATAACACATGCACAACTACACCAGCCATCTAACACCATCTACTATGCAAAGCAAGTAACAATTGAACTTGTTTTATCACCCTCAAGATAAACCACTTCCACACTTGAACACTCTCATTTCAATATTTGTTGTAAGAGATAGTAGAGTTTTTGGCTCTTCTCATTAAGAAGGGAAAAATATTTTCTTCAGACATTCAATCTATCAAAATTTACAAGTCTCGAACAAGTGATAAAAGGGAAAAATTCATTCCCTTAGTTTACAATCTTAAAAAGGAAATAAAAAACACCAATTCTTCAAGACTCCAAATCAATTCTCATAGATACTAAATTCAAAGAAGAAACAATTAATTAAGAATTTAAGATGACAAAACAAAGCCCTTACCAACAAAACCCAAGAATTACAACCTTATGTGTAAAAATAATTATAATAATTCCATTAGGAAGTAGAATCGTGACTCAATATAGATAAAATTACAACACAAATAATTTAAACCCGCCCTCCAAAATCTTGAAAACAAAAATCTTTATCAAAGAACCTCCATACCCACATAAAATAAACTACAAATTAATAACATAATTAAATGAGTCTTAGACCTGAAGAGAGAAAGCAAAAGGCGATGGGTGGGATTAATTTTTTAGAACAGGGCTTCACTAGGAGAGGAAGTGCTTGTTACAAGCATTTCAGTTTTAACTATGAGAGTGCAATGGGCCATGTGGAAGTGGATCTCCAAAATTGGTGATGTTTTGCAAACCCATGATAAGATAGATTATGTTGGAAGAGAGAGAGAGATATATATTGTGTTTGAAAAGAGATAAATTTTTATATGTTCTTGGGTGTTTTTGATATGTAATATACAAGGATAATTTGATCTTTTTATTTTATTTGAGAAATTATTTTGATCTATAATGTAAACTATAATTTTTAAAAGAGCATAGGCAAGGTAAAAAAAAAAAGAACTAAACTATAATCAGGTTCATCGATGTCCTCGTCAACGATGAACCTGATTCACCTGGTGGACCAGAAAAGTCCGGTAGTGATAACTACAAGATTTCACAGTTTTACCGACGAAAATATTCTGTCGATCTGTGATTCAGAGTTTGTCGGTAATTTTTTTACCGACAAAATCACCAACGGGAAACGTCCATCGGCTTTCCTTTCGTCGGTAATACCTAATTCCATCACTAAATCGGTTGGTAAAAAAAACAATTTCTGATGGTTTTGCAGACGGAAATTACGCACCAAAAAAAATATTTCCGCTTGAAATATATCGACGGATGTATTCCGTCGGTGATAGTGGCATATCCAGTAAATATTTTTCAGCTCCTGGTTAAATGCCAACGGACTATATCCCTCTGTAAATTTGTCGGTGAGTGGTGAAATGCTGACAGAATTTATCCGTCTGGAAATTCATTGGGGATTGTGAAAGCTACTGTGACATGCCGACGGATATAGTCCGTCTGTAAATCCCTCGGTGATTATTTTTAAATATTTTTAAAAAAACTTATTTAGAATAAATAATATAAAATTATATAAATTAATAGAAAAAAAAACAATTATGCAAATAAAATTTTTATTAAACATCAAAAACAAAAGAAATAATGTTAAATAATATTCATTACAAATTGAATGTGTTTCAAAAACAAATATTAAATTAACATAATGACGAAGCTGGAGGAGGAGGCTGGTTGTTATAAGGCCAAAAAGGAGGCACACATGTATCACCACTCTGTGATGTCATGTTCATGACCAATTGGTGAAGCTGTTCATAATTCACCGAGAGGTTCTCATATTTTTCGGTGAGCTGAGCCGTGTGTTGTTGCAAGGCCACGAACTCCTTAGATTGGGTGCTCGATACTGATTGGGAGCTCCCAACGGTTGATACACTACGGGCTGCCCGCAAGTTCTCGACTGTAGTGGTGGAGAGCTCGTACACTTGATTTTTATCCGGTCCACCGGACGATCCAACCACTATCCACAAATCCGGATCGAAATCCAGATGGGTCGAAAGATCGTCCCTATATCTCTCCCTCAACCGGCTATTATAGGTCTCTTGAAAATGAAAAAAGAAATCATCATATTCAATTCAATAAAAATAATAACTTACAAAATAAAATGTTTGAACAAACATACCACAAAGTGTTGAGCACGGTCGTCAACGAACTGTTTGCGCCTCCTTTTGACGGTCTTTACTCCGCACGTGCGTCTCAACAAACAGCTCAATTGGGCTCGTCTCACATCCAAGAGATGTAGCCTGTAATGAAAAAAAATAATTAACAAATTATTTAATGATATATTTCATTTAAATTAATCTTATTATTCGTTTCGCATATGCAGCAAACAGAACGGAGCTGCTGGTGTGTGTTGTCACCGAGCCATGAATTGGCCGGTTCTGGTTGCCAGCACCAGACTGTGAGCGTTGTGTGAACCGCTCAGACATCACGTGCTCAAGATATTGTAGCCATATATCTGCCAGGATGTATATCGGTTTGAAATCCCTCCAAATCGCCATGTCGTTCCAGCCTTGGAGACCCTTATATCTCGCGTTTTTTTTGCCTTTTTTTGTGCTTCATATAAAAAATCATGCAACCTACTTTCATAGTGAGAAATTAGATTTTGAAACATAAATATTTTTCTAAAAAAATCTTGTATTGTTTTCGATGCTACCTAGTTGCCGCATGAATTTCCCACACCCTCCTCACAATAGTGTCATGCCCACTGTCCCAGTCAAATTTGTCCGGTGTATAAATAATTAATTTTTTAAAAAATAATAATTTATTTACAATTATATTAATAATTTATTAGAAATAAGTTGAAAATTAGAAATTAACACCAATCTCAAATCTATCAAACCATGCATTGATTTGAGGTATCCATTCAGGATGTCTGGATACCTGACTCCATTGAAATAATAGAATCTTCATCGATGATTTAAATGCCGATGATATTACTCGGGCGGCCTCAATGTTTGTGAACCTGAAAATAAATTAAATTAATGAAATATTGATTAGTTGTTCATAAATTATGTTATAATTTAAAAAAAAAAACTAAAAATTTAACAAACTTACATTGAAAGGTCGTCCTTCCACAGTGCCTCATACTTGTGGGTGAATTGATTCCGCTGCGAAGGCACGCCGCCTCTGCGCTGTGAAACCGCGCTGGAAGAGGCAGCATCGGTTGACGGCGCAGGTGCCTTTTCTTAACAGGCACCTAAGGATATCTCATCCTCGCTGCTAGAAGAACTAGCTGCGACCATACGTGAGCGACGAGCTATGGATTTCGTTCTATGCATCTACACAATTTTATACTAATAATTATATAATTAAATTCGAATGTTAAAAAAAAAATTGATAGCACCTCCCCTATACTAGAGACTACCCAAACTTTTCAAACCTGTAAATATTGACAATAGCCACAACCAATTGACCCCATCTATACTAATCTTGTATATAACATAACATCTATACAAATAACATCCATACTAATTACAAGGTAAATTCAACAATAACAATTAAAATTCTACAAATTATTCAATTATTATGGTAATACAAACAATAAAATATATTCAAAAAATTCAAAAAAAAAACTATAGACTAACACAAATCATGCAATAATAGAGTAAAATTGAGAGAATAATTAAATTTATTCCAACATATTCAATTACTAATTGCAAGGTAAATTCAACACTAACAATTACAATTCAACAAATTATTCAATTATTATGGCAATACAAACAATAAAATATTGCCAATAAATTTTTTTAAAAAAAAACTATAGACTTTAGGAATGAAATATACTTACCTTAATAATGTGTTTATTTCAAAACTTTATCTACATTATAAAAATACACCAAAACAAAAAACATAACAAAACTAACAATAGCTAAAACAAAGAAAAAAAAATCCTTAAAGTAAAATGAAGTAGAGGAAACACATACCTTTTAATTTTATAAAGATCCAAGTAGAGATTACAAGCAAAACAAACAAAAGTCTTGAAGAAAATGAGAGGAAAAAAATAAAAAATGAAAGGGGAATAACGGAGCAGATGAAAAAATGAACTGAAGGGGCGGTTGCTGGGATTTATAGCGCAGTTGTACCGATGGATGCACCGACGGACATTAAAAAATATTATTTTAAATTATTATATCGGTGACTTTTGAATTTCGCACCATTATTTTTTAATTACCCTTCATATTTTTCGCAGTTCGTCGGTAATTCCGTCAACAACAACACACGGTTAGAGATGCATTTAATGCCCCGCCCTTGGGAATTCGCACTGTTCGTCGGTAATTTTGTTGATAATTTTGACATGTTGACAACATACCGACAGACTGGAATTCGTCCGTAAAATTGTCGATGATGGTTGTGGCATTTCCAGTACCGCTACTATGAAATGCCGATGGACTGGAATCCGTCCGTATAGTGTGTAAGAAAGATGATGTTTGTATTACCTATTTACCTTCCTGCAAAAACTTAAATGATAAATTGTCCATCACACAAAACAATAACAACAATGCTTAAACAATACAAACTTATAAAATAAATATTTCGTGTTACAAAATATATCATCCATAATATATATTACATGAAAAAAATGTTTTACACATGGCTTCATTCTGATTGTTAGTTAGAATTTTCTTCTTCTTCGTCGTCAATTGAATAGTCATCACCTTCATCGCAATCTTCAATATGGATATCATCATCTTCATCGACCTTTGCTTGTCTGCTAGAGCTCAAAACAACATTCAACTCCTCTGCATCAACATCAACAAGACTATTATCGAAAACATGAAATTTAAATTTTCTTTCAAGTCAATCGAAGGAGAAACTCGATATGGTTCAACCAACTCACTAACTTGAAAGACTTCATCTCGCACACTTGTGTCTTTGTTCTCATCCTGAACAACCTCGACACGACCCCTGGGTTTCCTTTTTAAAACGGATAACCAATCAACTCTTGATCGATCCTTTCTAAAGAAAGGGGTGTATGTGTAATAAACTTGTTGACATTGCTTTGCGAAAACAAAGACATCGTTTACGTTGCGGAGTCTAGCTTTTGAGTTGATTTCGACCAAACCATAGTGCAGATCAACTCTGATTCGTCTGTCAGTCGTGTCATATCAATAGCATTAGAATAAAAACACTATATTCTACTCGCTATGATATTGCAGTTTGACAACCTCTTCTAATCTACCATAGTAGTCAACTTCTAACTCACTACTAGTCGATCCCTTAACACAAACACCGTTGTTGTATGTCTTTCTTCCATGCCCGTATTGTTTAGTATGAAACACATATCCATTGATAAAATACCCGTTGTAACACTTCACTTTTCTTTCAGGGCCCAGGCTTAGTGAAGACAATGACTTAACATCACTCCTTCCCATTTGATAAACCTTGTATGTAATGTACATCAATGAACAGTAAACGAGAATCTCATAATGACATGCATACAATAATTTTGCAAGTGATAATGAGTTTGTGATAGTACTTACATGTGTTCTGAACCACGTGGAAAATTATTCATCTTGTAATTGAAATATCTGAGATTCAGTCAACTATGAGTTATAGGACAACAAATATTGTCGATGTTGCTTGCAAGTGATAATGAGTGTATGATATCACAATATATAAATAGTATATTATTAACAAAGTTTAATTAGTAGTACACATATATATACTTACTGAATAAAAGGTCTCAGCTCATCACAGTTAAATAGAACATAATTGTGTGCTTGTTTTAAATTTATTACCGACAAATATCTTCCTCTTACGACATTTTTAGGTGTGGGTCATCCAGGATTGGAGAATATTGACAAGTTCCCACTAGAAGGCACTTCACCGCCATCATCATACCGTAGAATGCGATTGATTCTCGTTCTCAGATGAGGTTTGAAATAGTACGAGATAAATGTTAAAATCTCCTCAATAATATAGGCCTCACATATCGAAGCCTCAACATGCGTCTTGTTCTTAACCTTTTTCTTGAGATTGAATAAGTACCTGCATTGAATTAATCAAATATTTTCAATTAAGAAAAACAAAGAAAATACTTTTATATATGAATTACATTGCAACTGTAATATCTAACCGTTTGAATGGATACATGCATCTATACTGGACCGGTCCTCCAACTTTTTCCTCGAATGATAGATGTATGGGGAAATGCTCCATTGAGTCAAAAAATGACGAAGGGAATATTATCTCAAGTTTGCATGGTATCTCGACGATATTCGTTTCAAGCCTCTCAATGTGATCAACATTCAACTTGCTGGAACATATATCTCTAAAGAAATGATTGATCTCCGTGAGTGCATCCCTTATCCCTTTTGGCAACAAATCACGAAAAGCTAATGGGATGAGTGTTTGCATAAACATGTGGCAGTCATGACTCTTCATTCCATACAATCTGCATTCCTCCGTATTAACCAGCCTTGATATGTTCGAGGCATGTCCATCGAGAAAACGCAGACTCATAAGTCATTTGTAGACTAATAGTTGTGCGTTTTTCTCTAACACAAAGCTTGCTTTTGGTTTTGCGACCCGTGACCCATCTCAAACCAACTCCATATTTTTACGGTTATAGAACAAAGTTATATCCAATCTAGCCTTAATGTTGTCCTTTGTCTTCCCCTTCATATCCATGACGGTGTTGAAAATGTTCTCAAACATGTTCCTTTCAATATGCATGACGTCAAGGTTATGGCGAAGCAGATTGGTCTTCCAATAAGGAAGCTCCCAAAAGATACTTCGCTTTACCCAATTATAGGTCAAACCAAAACCATGAAACTTCTGCTTACCTAATTGCAGACCAAACACAATGTCACCGTACTCTGATACAACATCATGCAATTCTTCACCAAAAAGACGTGGATATGCAACATCCTTTTCAACTCTGCCAACAAAGAAATCTTTTTTGCTCTTTCTGTACCTATGATTCTATGGCAAGAAACGACGATGACAGTAAAAAAAAAAGCTTTACCTCCATTTGTTAGCGTGAATGCCTTGTTGTTTTCCATGCAGTATGGACATGCTAGTTTTCCATGCATACTCCAACTAGAAAGCATTCCATAAGCTGAAAAATCATTAATAGTCCACATCAAAGTCGCCCTTATAACAAAATTTTGTTTCCTCGATAAATCATAAGTCAAAGCTTTGGAGGAACTGCGCCAATTCATCAATCAACGATCGAAGACACATCTATATTCCAGCCCGGGCTGCTTGGACCGGGTATGACAGTAGATAAAAACATGAACTCCAACCTCATACACATTTTCGGTGGCAAGTTATAAGGAGCAGCAAATGACCCGAATGGGCTGAATCTGTTTGTACACAACCCAAGACACATGTTCCTTGATTCAGTTGAAAAGTGAGGATGCACACTGTTAAAGTGTTTCCATGCTTCGTCGTAAGAAGGATGCATCATCACTCCATCAACCATATCATGTGATTGGTGTCATGTCATGTGCTCAGTAGTCCTTGGTGACATGAATAACCTCTGCAGTCTAGGTGTGATTGGGAAGTATCTAAGTTTTTTATATGCCACTAGAGTCTTTCCCCTGCCAGTTCTGGGTTTGTAACGAGAATGCCCATATGTCATGCACTCGGTCAGCTCAGCATTTCCAAGGTAGTATAACATGCAAAAGTTATGGCACATGTCAATTTTCTGGTATCCTAAACCGAGGGGTTTCATCATGGACTTCGCAGCATAGAAGTTCTCTTTCAGCCTGTTCCCTTCAAGTAAAATGCTTATTGCCTATTCAATAATTTTGTCATACCTGACCTCACTCAACCCGTGATCTGACTTTATGGTGAACATCTGTGCTATGACTGATAATTTACTGTGGTTCATGCAGCCATCCCATAATGGTTCGTTAGAATCTTTCAACAAATCAAAAAACCTAGCTGAATCTACGTTAGGTTCTTCTTCTACGATTGGACATTAACTGACATTACCTTGATTCATTCTCATTGCATCCATAACCATATTCCTATAAGGATTAGTGTTGTCACTTGCCACTTCATGCATGTTGCTAGCATTAGAAGTTGACCCAACCACCCTTTCTCCCATGCTCTTATTACGAACAAATACTTCTCCCTTTGTGTAGAAGATGCATCATTACAATATCTGGATGTAAATACTTTTTATTTTGACACTTCCTGAATGGACACCTAATACCGCCTCCAGTAAATTTTTTGGGAATAGATGTGAAATTAATAAAACCCTAAACCCCATTACAATAATTCATCCTCCGCAATCCTTGGGGTGAATCTCAATACATCCATGACTTCTATCGAACCTCTATAAAATTATGATGACAACATATATTAATTAACTATGTTAGGTAAATAAATTTGCAAAAATATTGGTTTACCTCAAGATTATCCAACAAACTAATTACAACTTCTCATAAATATTAAATATTCATTATCAATTATCAACGTCCATACAAATTAATACATATAAATTTACGGAAATTACAACTTCGCAATACTATTGATAAAAATTAAAACGGACTCGTTAAATAAGCTATTAATTATTTCAAAACAACACATATAATTCGATAATTCAATAAAGTTTCAACAATTTCCAAACAAATACAATTTTACAAAATCTAAAACAAACCATAACAAGTACGAAATTATACATTCATATACTACAAGTTTGTTTGAGAAATAACAATAAAACATGTACATATACTAACAAAATACATATATTAAAAAAACAATAAAATTGACATTTAAATGTTAAAATTTTAAAAGATAGAATTACTTACAAAAACTGATAAAATATGTTGGTAAATCAGAACACGGATGTTGTGACCACAAAACTTAAAGAAATATGACTTGTTGTGCTGAGAAGAGGGAGATTTTTTTTTAGGGGGGCTAGTTGTTTGCAGTAGGGGAGAGTTGGGATGGGGAAGAAGAAAGAGAAATAGGGGAGGAGAGGGTCGGCAGAGTGGTCATATATTAACTTTTGTCGATGGAATCACCGATGAACTACTTCTGTCGGTGATTCCGTAGGCAATTTTGAAGGTGAATCAGTCTCGTCACTGTACGAAGATTCCGGTTTGAATCCCTTAGTGATTCCGTCGGCAATTCGAACAGTGAATCGGTCACGTCACTGTATGGAGCTGCCGGTGTAAATCCCTCGGTGATTCCATTTATAAAATCACCTGCAAAAACATCCACATCAGCGAACCGTCTTTTTTTTTAATTCTGAATATTTCGTCTGTAATTCTGAATATATAAAATTATAAATAATTAAATAAAAATAAACCTCAAGAAATATTTCAAGACATCAAGGATAAAAGACTAATTTACTCCTGATAATGTAAGTTAGTTATTCGTTTTTACTCATGTTTTTTATCAAAATAATTTTTATTAGTAGCGTGTTTGTTTAATTAAAACTATAGGTAATTGAAATAATTTTTCTCTCTTTTTTCTTTTCAGTATCCTAGAGGCGGCTTGAAATCCATGCTCATGTTTTTTCTTGTTTTTCTTCTCTTTGGTGAGTTTCAATTTTTCTCTTCTATTGTACTGTCGCATATGTGCGTTGTCGCGGTGAAAAAACATTCACTCTCAAAATTATATGTATCTATGTGGCAAATATAGGAAGACAAGGAATTCTTATCTTTTATTAGTAGAAAAATAGAATGGGAATCGCCACCTAATATTTTGGTCACTAGGAACCCTAACTGGTCTCAGAGATCGAGTACGGACACTGGTTGCGTAAAAGAAAGGTATTAGCACCCCAAATACGCTCTGCCTAAGGTAAGCTGCATTGTTTTATTGTCTGATACAATCTAAGCTCTTGTCGTGTTTTCTAGTTTCTGATCTGTTTATGGTTTAAGAAAAGTCCTCCTCGGTAAGGAGGTCCTTATCTTATCGGGTAAAAACCTAACCATTCTAAAGTTAAAAAACTATCTTTTTAATATCGAGACTACGCCTTATATATAAGCGCGTTATCCTTAATATTAAAAGAAAAAAATATTTGTTTTTGGAATTTTTGAAATATTGGTCTAGTTCTCGTGACTTTAATAAACGGGTTCTTAAAGTCAAAATACATGCTAAAACATTTGTTTTTTTTCTTTTTTTTGAGAGACTTGGCCGTATGAAAACAAAATATTTTTTAAAATTTTTTAATGTTTTGACGAAAACCACGTATTTTAATACCGGATTTGTATCTTTACAGTATAAAAATACAAACCAATATAAATCAAAATGTCGTTAAACATTTATGCAGAAAAATCACAAATTTCAAAAAAAAAATTAATTTTTTTGTATGGGCTGGACTCGGCCCAAGAGGAAACTAGACCGAGATCTGGCCAAAATGAAATCGGGCCAGAACTGACCCAAAAGAGAACCTACTTGTGGTTGGACTCAACCCAGCCGCGTGGGGTGGGTTGATGTTCCAGCCCAAAACAAATCAATGTATTGGTTGCTGGTTACTCTGCTGAGCACAATAACCAGTGAATTATAATTAGGTGGTTACTGAATTGCTCACGTTCTGCATGCAAATGAAGAAGAACAAAAAATGGACAAAGGAGGAGGGAAGGTTACCTGCAATGAGGGAGCGTGGTTGCTGTCTCTGGTGGCTTGTGGGGGCGGCGGCGGCGGCTGGGAACTCCAGTGATTCTTCTTCCTAACGTGGTGGTTATGCAGTGAGGACCTGCTGCGCCGGTCGATGGTTCTTCTCCTCCTGAGAGTGTGATTTTTTTTTTTTGCTTTGTCTCTACTCTTCTTGCTTCTCTCTTTCTCTTTTATTTTCTTTTCTTTCGTTTCGTTCACTCTTTCTCTCTTCTCTGTTTTTGTTTCCCTCTTTCCCCTCTCCTTCTTCCCACCTCTGTTCTCCCCTGTTTCCTTCTCTCTATCTCCCTATCTCCTCTGTTCTTCTTTCGATTTCTCTTCCCAATACCCCTCTGTTTTGGTTTCTTTATTTATTCATTCTCCCGTCAACTCCCCCCTGTTCTGTTGGTTTCCCCCTCCTCTCTGTCTCTGTCTCTATCGTTTTGTTTTTCTTCTCCCCTGTTCTGCTCTGTCCCCCCTTCCTTTCCAAAACTTTCCCCGACACTCTCTCCTTCTCTTCCTTCTCTAATCCTCCACTGTTCTCTCTTTCTCCTCTGTCTGTCCTTGTCTTTCCTCCTCCCCTTTCTTCAGTACATCCTCTGGCCAGAGGATGCAGGCGTTTTCATTTGTTGTTGCAGGGACAGAGTAACGGCCGGCGTGCATGGTGGCGAGGGATATCAGCCGTGAGACATGCCTCCTTGATTGAAGCAAATCAGCGCCTTCGCTGCTGCATCGTCTCTCGGCCAGCTGCACACAACGTCTTCTGAAGAAAACAGTGTTCAGTGAAACGGCACCGTTTTGTAACTTTAAATGATATTTCTGATTTGGTCCTTGGATGTTTTTGCAATTTTGTAATCAAACCCCGGATAAATTATAATTGGATCCCTTGATATTAGCACCTTTTCCGGTTTAGTTCTTGGTTTCGGATTGTTTCAATCAAGTCCCTAAATGACCATCAATATTCAATAATTATGCAATTGAGCTCCTTATTTAACCAAATCAACTCTTCAAAATTATAATTGAACCCCACAACTTTAATTGACTTAAAAAATAATTTTTCTTGCAATCAAACCCTCCATAAATTCAATTAAACATTAGATAAAATTTAATTGAGTCCATAAACATATGATTTTGGACTTTTTTTTTCCTCCAATTGAATTTTCCTTGTCAATAGAGCTTTCATTAGTTAAAAATATACTGTTAAATTTTTTTTTTGTATTTTTGAACCTCCTCAATCAATTTCTGGTCATTTTATGAGCATTCAACATCCTTTTCTCGCTTCTATTATTTCTTTGAATTTTTTTTAAATATATATTTTTTGTATTTTTTTTAATATTTTGTGTGGAAGCCCAAAAGGAGTAATAACACATAAGTTCAATTAAAGGGCCCTATCCCATTGTTTCTTTAAAGACTTCAGTAGATTTGTGACGCCTAGTTAAAGGTCGGAAGAAATAACTTGCTTTCTCTATTCAATAAAATAAAATAATAATAATAATAATAATAAAAACCTCTCTCATTCTTATCTGATGAAGGAAAAGGACAAAAGATATGGGGTGGAAAAGAAAAGGTGAAAAGAGAACAATATATATATTCTCCATTTTAAAATATGTATTTTTATATTTTGAAATGCAAATATAAAAATATGGTGTTATTAATTTATACTTTGCCTTTGAGCATAGATAATACATTACATTTCATGGAATCGTTACTTTAATTAAAAACCCAGCAACATCGTGAAGGAAAACAAAAGGCAAGAAGAAGACGAATAAGACCCCGTTTGTTTGCTGGAAAGTAGTTTCCTTTTGAAAAGTGAATTCCGGAAAAGTGAATTCCGAGAAAATGAATTATTTTTTTATGTTTGATAGTGTAATTGAAAATAAGTTGGAAAACACTTTCCAGTGTTTGGTTATGTCATGGAAAATGAGCTGGAAAATAACTTATTAATGTTTTATTTTTCTCAAGTTTATTAAAATAATGAGGAACAAATCTTACAAATTAAAAAGTTGAATGAGAATGAAATTGAAAAAAAATATAATTTCATAAATTATCTCAAATAAAATAAATAATAATCAAAATAATAGAGATCAAATCTAAAAAAAAAAAATGAAAGATGAAGAAATCAAAATAATAATAATTAACATTTCATAAATTATTTTAAATAAAATAAGTAACAATCAAAAGAATGAGGACCAATTTGATAGATAAAAAATTTCAATAAAAAAATGATAAGGAAAAAGCAAATAACAATTATAAAAATGAGGACCAAAGTTAATATAAAAATTAAATTTTAAGAGATGAAATTGAAAAATAAATAATCAAAACAAAATATATATAGCAATCAAAAGTTTGAGGACCAAATTTGATATAATCAGCAAATAATATGACATTTCTAAATTTTTCACAACTTCCGGAAAGTGTTTTCCGCCCAAATTTTCAAGGAAAACACTTTCCTGGAAACCAAGCCAAATTTTCTTTTGATTGGAAAGTGTTTTCCGTTGACCAACTTTTCTAATGGCAAACAAACACATGAAAGTTTGGAAAATGGTTTTCCGGAAAGTGAATTCCGGGAAACAAACATAGCCTAAGAGTGCAAGACCCCGAAAGGTACCTCCTACCTCGTGAATGATCTTATGAGAAATTGGTAGATGTCTCCCTTTTTCACACTTGGGTCATTGAGAAAAGTGTGTGGCCCAGCCACCGTGCAATATCCACTGACGCCACGTTTGATTGTAGGTGGGTTTGCTTAATGCGGCGGTGGACGAGGAGTGTTTCGATTGAAAAAGAGGAGGGTTTTCCTTCTATTTTTAAGAGAGAAAAAAAGAGCCAACTTTCTACACCTCTTATCAAGGAAACTAATGAATTCAAATCACTGCCAATTCAAGCGTAGCTGTCACACGAGAAATGCCAGATTTTGTGCTTTCCATAACTATAGGATCAGTCTGTTATTCCTGCAAATATTACTATTGATTCTGATTGTAAATATTCGTCCCTTACACACATTCGAATCTCTGAAATTAAGCTCTCAGGGTTGTATAAAGATTACAAGAAATGAATGGAAAATGTGTGAGTTGTATTACAATAATATTGCAGTGTAAGTTGCTTTATGGTATTAGAGCCTGAAAATCTCTAAAGAGTATTCATCCTTCTTACTTCCTTCTTTCTGCTTCCTGCAAAATGACCACCATCTATGCATCTACCACCAACTCACCAAACTCACCCATCATCACAATCAATGCTGCCACAACCATCAACGAAAAACTCATCCCCTCTACTTTTCCTCAGTGGAGGGCTCAATTTGAAGCCTTACTCATTGGCTATGACTTTATTGATTTTGTAACGGGTATACACCAATGCCCTGCCATTGATACACTGAATTCCACTGCCTCTAAAGCTACGAATTCCCACTGGATTCGCCAAGACAAGCTCATCTTACATGCCATCCTCACCTCCACCTCCACCACCATTACCCCTCTTCTTGCTGCCTGTAAAACATCCCATGAGGCTTGGATAGCACTTACCCGTTTATATACGGGGAAATCAAAAACGCGTGTGATGCAGCTCAAAGAAGATTTGACCCTGAGCAATCGTGGGTCTCGCACAGTTACTGAATTCCTTCAAGGAAGCAAAGTGATTGCTGATGAACTAGCAATCATTGATCATCTAGTTTCAGATGATGATTTAACTCTATACATACTCAATGGATTGGGTATTGAATTCAGAGAAATTGCAGCTCCCATTCGTGCCCGCGAGACTTCTCTGAAATTTGAAGAAATTCATGACCTTCTTGTCAATCATGAGAGTTATCTTCGGCGGCTTGAGCACCAATCTGCAACCCAGTTTGTACCCACTACTAATTACTCTAGTCGATGGAGCCCTCAGTTTTCTTCTTATTCTAGACAGCCTAAATGGTGCCCCCCAGTTGCTTCTCATAACTCTCGTGGACACAGTAGGCCTCACAGAAATGGGTCATTCAATTCGGGTCACAGGAGGTTTAAACTGAAATGTCAATGGTGTGATCAACTGGGTCATACAGCAAAACAATGTCCCAAAATTTCTACTTCTGATTTCACTGCAAATTGTGCAGCTTGCTCTCAACAAAAAAATCACAAGTGGTTAGTTGACTTAGCAGCATCTCACAATATGACCACTGATCTCTCTAATCTGATGATTAATTCTGAATATGATGGTACTGATGAGGTGGTAATTGGTGATGGATCAGGTGTGCCTGTGTCTCATATTGGGTCCTTGTCTCTTAAATCGTCCAATCATGTCTTTCATTTACGTGACACTCTTTGTGTTCCAACCATTCATAAAAATCTCATTTATGTTCACCATTTTACCAAGCATAACAATGTTTATATTGAATTTCATCCTACTTATTTTTTGGTAAAGGATCGGATCACGGGGGCGATACTACTCAAAGTCGATTGTGAAGATGGAGTGTACCCATTTCCGGAGCATCTACCATCCACCAAGAAAAATATTGTTGCCTATGTTCATGAACGTACTACACCTGATGGATGGCACAAACATCTTGGTCATCCATCGTCCAAATTGGTTCATCATCTCATTCATGCTTTTTCTTTACCTACCAATAAAATGGTCATTCCTCTCTGTGCACTTCATGCTCTCAAAATAAAGCTCATCGTCAAACATTTAGTACTCATGGACTTACCAGCACTACTCCAATTAAATTGATTTACACGGATGTTTAGGGCACATCTCATGATCTTGCAATTAATGGCTTAAAATATTATATTATTTTTGTTGATCATTATACCAAATATATTTAGCTTTATCCCATGACTCATAAATCAAATGTTCAAACCATTTTTCCATAATTTCGTAATCTTGTGGAAAATCGATTCAACATAAAAATTAAAAGTCTTTATTCTGATAATGGTGGGGAATATATTGGCCTCAAAATTTATCTTTCTGTCCATGACATTAGTCACTACACTACTGCTCCCCACACTCCCCAACAAAATGGTATGTCTGAAAGGCGACATTGCCACCTTGTTGAAACTGGTCTTACCTTACTCACCGATGCTCATATGCCTCTCTCTTATTGGCCCTATGCATTTCAAATTGTTGCCTATCTTATCAATCGCATGCCCACCGTTACCTTGAATAATCAATCTCTGTTTGAAAAATTATTCAACCAAAGGCCCAACTATCTCAAGCTCAAACAATTTGGTTGTCTCTGTTATCCGTTAACTCGGCCATATAATAAATATAAACTTAAGCTGAAATCTAAACCATGCACATTCATGGGTTACAGCCTATCCCAAAATGCATATTTATGTTTTGAGCCATTAACCAAAAAAAATCATCACCTCTTGACACGTAAGTTTTCATGAAGGGTCCTTTCCTTTTCATCAACCAGATCATAACAGTTCCCATCCTTCTCCATCTGTTGAGCAACATTCATCTGTGATGATCTCGTTACCAAAGCTTTCTTTTGCTAGTCCCAGCACTTCTCCGGATGTGGGTACTGAAGTCTTACCATCATCTGAGCATGGGTCACCCTCTGCACCGTCTCCTCTCCAGATAAGTACTCCCTCTTCTCCCCTGCTTTTAAATCCAAATACTTCAATATAATTGTTTGCCCCTACTATCTCTGAAAACACTGAGGTGCCAGTCCACCGCATGACTACTAGGTCCATGAAAGACATCCATAAACCAAAAAAATCCTTCCTTGTTACCAAACATCCTGTCCCATCATCCTTGGAACCCTCGAGTGTTACTGCAGCACTCACTGATTCCAGATGGCGTAAAGCCATGTCCTCAGAATTAACTGCTTTAATGTGTCACAATACCTGGCAATTAGTACCCCCTCCAACTGATTGTAATATTGTTGGTTGTAAATGGGTGTTTCGGGTTAAAAGGCATGCTAATGGATCTGTTGATCAGTTCAAAGCCAGGCTAGTGGCCAAAGGGTTCAATCAGCGACCAGGACTGAATTACAAAGAGACATTCAGTCTTGTTGTTAAATTAGTCACCATACAAACTGTCTTAGCTATTGCTGTGATGCAGGGTTGGTCTTTGAGGCAATTGGATGTTAATAATGCATTCCTTCATGGGCATCTCACTGAAAAAGTGTATATGAAGCAACCTTCTGGTTTCAGGAATCCGGAACATCCTGATTATGTTTGTTGTCTTACCAAGGCCATCTATGGCCTAAAACAAGCACCTCGTGCTTGGTACTCTGCACTTAAACATGCACTAACAGAGTTTGGTTTCATTAATTCTAAATCTGACTCATCTCTATTTGTGTTTCATACTAGTTCTACTATTGCCTACTGCCTAGTGTATGTTGATGATTTGATTATTACAGGCAATAATTCAGTTTTTGTTGCAAGCATCATTGATCATCTTGGCCATAAATTTTCCATCAAAGACTTGGGGTCACTGCATTTTTTTCTTGGTGTTGAGGTTATTCCTACTACAGCCTGCTTGTTTCTCACTCAGCACAAGTATATCAGAGATTTACTTGCCAAGACTAGTGTGGACGGTGCTAGGGATGTCACCACACCTCTCTCAACATCTGTTTCCTTACAACTGGATGATGGTTCCTTCTCTGTTGATTCCACCGAATACTGTCAAGATATTGGCGCTTTGCAATACATGTCCCTCACACGACCTAATATCAACTTTGCTGTCAATAAACTCTCCCAGTTTATGCATTTTTCATGGTGTTACTATCAGCAAAACATCCAACACCATATTGACTTATTTCTCGAATGCTGATTGGGCTGATAGTCTGGACGACAGGAAATCCACTTCAGCCTACCTACTATTCCTTGGTAACACACCAATTTCCTGGAGTTCTAAAAAGCAACGTGTAATTGCACGATCATTAACTATAGCCGAGTATAGGGCTTTGGCAATGGCTGCAACAGAGTCCGTGTGGCTACTATCCTTGCTCCAAGAACTGAAGTTTAGTCTATCACAGCCACCACTCCTCTTATGTGATAATATGGGTGCAACACAAGTGAGTTTTAATCCTGTCCAACATTCTCGGATGAAATATATACAGATTGATATTCGCTTTGTGCGAGATTTGGTTGCGAAAAATATTCTTGCTGTTCAACATGTCCACACAACTGACCAGCTAGCTGATCTGCTCACCAAGCCTCTCTTCAGGCAATGAACAGATTTCCTATGTGACAAGATCGGCCTATCTGATGGTAGCCCGTTCTTGCGAGGGCGTATCAAAGAAACTGATGAATTCAAATCATTGCCAATTCAAATGTAGTTGTCCCCATGAGAAATGCCAGATTTCAGGGCTGTATAAAGATTACAAGAAATGAATGGAAAATGTGTGAGTTGTATTACAATAATATTGCAATGTAAGTTGTTTTACCTCTCGCCTATACTACAACATGATATACAATATAATTAGTACAAAAACACAAGGCAGTACTTGATGCAAATCAGGGAAAAGGACTCCCCATAGTTTCGTGATCAAAGCCTCCATCAACATGGGAGCTGCTGCAATCTTGTTTCTTTTCTGTTATTACTTTTTCTAGTTTATTACTTTCCTAGTTGGATTTGGAAATCTATTCTGTTATTGTTTTCCTAGTGTATTATTTTCCTAGTTGGAACTGGAGACTGTATTAGTATTTAAGGGAGGATGAAAATAATATGAAGGACCATTATTTTTTGCCATCCTATGACTCTGAGTTGAGTTTTCCTTGGAGTGATTCCAACACACAGAGAGATTTTATGCTAGTCCCTGTTCTTGGTATTCAGCATGAAGCTGCTCCAAGAAAACGTTGACACCAATTTGGTATAAGAGCTTCAGTGTGGTTACCCGGTTCCATTCATTGCGGTGTTTTACGTCCATGCTTGTAACCCGCAGTGGTACTTCGTACGCCATGGTAACCAACCAAATCCCGAACAACCCAAATCCAACCAACCAAAACCCAAACAACTCAAACCCAACCAACTAACACCCGAATAACACAAACAACCCAAACTCAAGCCATCAAAACCCAAACACCCGAGACACAGACCAGTCTCAACTGCAATATCAGGTTGATCAGATCACCATAGTGATGGAGCAACTTATTCATCGACTAGATGTCATGGAGGAGCGTTGTGCTCGAGAGGAGTATGGTCCCTTTAATTGGTGAGGGCGCAGAGCAGTTCATAGAGAGAGGTTGGGCGATAGTGATGGAGATGTTTATGAGGAAGAAGAAGGAAATTAGGAGTTTGAGGGTCATGAACCTCAAGTTCGATGTCATAGGTGAAACATGCACAAAGGACATAAGGATCATGGTGCAGGTTATCAACCTCTTGATGAATTGACCAAAAGAATGAAGGTTGATGTTCCAGATTTTTTTGGAAAACTAGAACCCAATGCTTTTGAAGACTGGTTAACAGCTATCGAGGATTACTTCGATTGGTTTGTTGTTTCAAAAGATAGGAAGGTTCGTTACGTTCGGATGAAATTAAAGAGCCATGCATGAGCATGGTAGGGGAGTGTGGAAGAATAATTGTGCCAAACACGAAAACCAGGAATTTCTAATTAGGAAGAGATGACAGAGAGACTAAAAGAAACATATTTGCCCATTGACTATGAGCAAATGATGTTCAAGGAGATGTTGCAACTCAGACAAGGTTCATTAAGTGTTGATCAATTTACAGATCGCTTCCACGAATTGACTGTACGTAGTAAGGTTATGGAAACTGAACAACAAACTTTAGCCCGATACCGCACTGGATTATGCAGCGACCTGCATAAAGAAATGTGGACTGCATGCTTAATCAACGTGGAAGAGGCGTATCAATTGTCACTCCATTTTGAGAAACAAATAGGGCCTTCTATTGGGAGAAAAATGACGTCGTGGGATTCAAAATCAGAACTTGTCCCAGCTTCTTCAACCCAAAGGCTCCCATCACTGAGGGATCAAACTAGAAGTGGGGTCATTAGAGATTATAAAGGAAAAGCCAAAGCCTCTAATGAAGAACCACAATGTTACAAGTGTAAAGGCTTCGAACACTATGTTGTTGTATGCCCTACAAGGGATAAAAAGTTAGCATTTATTTGTCAAAAAGAATTGTTAATAAAGGACACTGTTGAAGACATGGAGGAGGAAGAAATTGATGGGAGTAGACATAGTGACGAAGAACACTTGAGTGCATCAAAATTACCTAGTTGTGTTATCCATCGAATATTGACAGGAACTAGAAAGGAGCTTCAGGCTAATCCCAAATGGTTACGCACCAATATTTTTCACACTCGTATGGAGCATAATGGTCGGGCTTTGAATGTCATTATTGATAATGGCAGCAGCATGAACATGATCTCCGAAGCTGCCATTGAATGTTTGGGGCTGAAGACTGAGAAGCACCCCACCCCTTACCGGATTAGCTGGGTTAATGAGGCCAATTCAGTCCTAATGAAGCAGCGTTGCTTGGTTAAATTTTCATTGGGAAAAAAATATGTTGACGAAGCTTGATGTGATGTAATTCCTATGACTGTGTGCCATATGCTACTGGGACGTCTGTGGCTCTATGACCGGAGAGTTCTCTATGATGGGTATGCTAATACTTACTCTTTTAATTTCCAAGGTAAGAAATTTGTATTGGATCCCCTACAGATTTCAGAATTTGATACAAAAAATGAGGTTGTCCCAGTTTTAACAATGTGAAAATTCTCTCGAATTGTACAAGCGGAAGATATGGTGCTATTAGTAGTGAGCCGTGAGGTGAAGCAGGAGGACGACATTATTCCAACAGAGTTCTCGACAATGTTGGAAGAATTTTAGGATATCATGCCTGATGAGATTCCAAATCAACTACCTCTAATGAGGGAGGTACAACATGCCATTGATCTGATTTCGGGATCAACCCTGCCTAATTTACCACACTATCGTATGAGCCCAACGGAGAATGAAGAGCTTAGTCGTCAAATTCAACAATTACTGGACAAGGGTTTCATTCGAGAGAGTCTCAGGCCCTGTACTGTCCCGGTTTTACTTACACCAAAGAAGGACGATAGCTAGAGGATATGCATCGATAGTCGAGCAATTAATAAGATAAATGTGAAGTACCGGTTTCCCATTCCTTGTCTTGATGATATGTTGGATTCACTATATGGCTCCTTTATTTTCACTAAGATCGACCTTCGAAGTGGTTATCACTAGATTCGTATCCAGGTGGGTGACCAGTGGAAGACAGCATTCAAGACAAAAGATGGTCTATTTGAGTGGCTAGTCATGCCATTCAAACTAACCAACGCACCAAGCACCTTCATGTGCGTAATGACGCAAGTTCTCAAACTATTTTTAGGCAAATTTGCTGTTGTTTATTTAGATGACATCTTAATTTTTAGCCGAAGTGTGCAGGAGCATTTAAGCCATGTCGAACAGGTTCTGAAGGTCCTAAGAGCTGAACAGCTCTATATTAATAAAGACAAGTGTTCGTTTATGAGGAAAAGTGCCAAGTTTCTAGGTTTTATAATCTCTAATCAAGGTGTCGAGGCTAACCCTGCAAAGGTGCAAGCTGTACAGCAATGGCCAACTCCCCAGAATATATCTGAAGTCCGGAGCTTTCACGGCTTGGCCACATTTTATCGGCGATTTATTCGCAATTTCAGCACAATCATGGCCCCAATCACCAAGTGCCTGAAAGAAAAGAAATTTGCATGGAGTACGGCAGCTGCCAAAGCATTCACAGAAATTAAAAAAAAAAGATAGGGCAAGCACCAATGCTCAAGTTACCAGATTTCTCCAAAATTTTTGAAGTAGCTTGTGACGCGTCACATGTGGGAATCGGGGGGGCGCTGAGTCAGGAGGGCCATCCCATTGCTTTTTATAGTGAGAAGCTTAATGACACTCGCCAGTGATACTCGGTATATGACATGGAATTCTATGCTTTAATTCAAACACTCAAGCATTGGCGCCTTTATTTGATCCACAGAGAGTTTATCCTCTTTACAGACCATGACTCCCTGAAACACTTAAATTCCCAAAATAAAATTAATGCACGACATGCTCGTTGGATGGATTATCTACAGCAGTTTGAATTCGTTATTAGACATAAGTCAGGGACGGAAAATAAGGTGGCCGACGCCTTAAGCAGGATACCACACTTATTGCATATGTTTTCAGCTAATGTTGCAGGTTTCGACAGTATGAAAACAGAATATACCAACGACGAGGACTTTGGTAGTGTATGGAATAATATCTCTAAACAAGGGCATATAGCTGAGAAGGAGTATGTGTCGCGAGATGGATTCCTATTCTTCAAATCACAGCTATGCGTTCCGCGTGGCTCCTTTCGGGAATTTCTGATAACAAAGCTCCATGGCGGGGGTTTAGCTGGCCACTTCGGTCATGATAAAACTTTTGCTATTGTTGCTGACCGATTCTACTAGCCTCGAATGCGGAGGGACGTGCATCCCATGGTTGATCGGTGTCGAGTTTGCCAATTAAATAAAGGCACTAAGCAACCCGCAGGGCTCTATACGCCACTTCCCATCCTAGACAGACCCTGGTAGCATCTTAGCATGGATTTTGTCCTTGGGTTGCCAAGAACTTTGCAGCAACATGATTCGATTATAGTGGTAGTTGACCATTTTTCCAAAATGGCCCATTTTCTCCCATGCCACAAGACTTACGATGCATCAAAAGTTGCTGCCTTATTTCTGTAGGAGGTCATTCGTCTGCATGGTATCCCAGTTTCGATCATGTCTGACAGGGATGTTAAGTTTGTAAGTTTTTTTTGAAAAACATTGTGGGCAAAACTGGGAACATAATTGATGTTCTCCAGTGCCTTCCATCCCAAAACGGACGGCCAAACTGAGGTCACCAATAGAAGTTTGGGAAATTTATTACGTTGCCTAGTCGCGGATCATGTGACTAGCTGGGATATAGTGCTTCCGCACGCCAAATTTACCTTTAACAACTCTGTTAACCGTTCGACAGGCTGCACCCCATTTGAAGTGGTTTATGGCTTTCGACCCAACACTCCACTTGATATTATTTCATTACCATCACCACCTCGGCCAAGCGAGGCTGCGCTGGATTTCTCCAACTATATGCGAGATGTTCACGAGGAATGCAAACAGCGCCCGACCACCCATACAAGTTCTTATGCAGCTGTGGCAAATGCAAAACGCAAGGATCAACAATTTAAGATAGGTGATATGGTTCTAGTTCGTTTGCGTCCAGAGCGTTTTCCTCCGTAGAGTTTTACTAAGCTACATGCACGTAGAGCAGGCCCTTTCCAAGTCACCAAGAAATTGGATTCTAATGCCTACGTCATTGATTTACCCACTGATTTTGGTATTAGTCCTATTTTTAACATTGAAGATCTTACGGAGTTCAAGGGCAATGTCAAAAACATTACTGCACTACCAGTTCCAGCCATAACACTAGTACCACGAGTTCCAGAAATTACAGCACCACGAGATGAGATTGTTGCCATTCATGACCATCAATTTGTTACCACTCTCGAGGAGGTTATTATAGGTTCTTAGTGCAATGGAAAAATCGTCCAGGTTCAGACTCTGTCTGGTTGCAAGCTTCAGAGATCAAGTGTTTACACCCACACCTATTTACAACATACACCAGTCAAAACTTACCAGAGTCAAGTTCTTCAGGGGGAGTGGTAGTTGATGCAAATCAAGGAAAAGGACTTCCCATAGTTTTGTGATCAAAGCCTCCATCAACATGGGAGCCGCTGCAATCTTGTTTCTTTTCTGTTATTACTTTTTCTAGTTTATTACTTTCCTAGTTGGATTTAGAAATTTATTCTGTTATTGTTTTCCTAGTTTATTATTTTCCTAGTTGGAACTAGAGACTGTATTAGTATTCAAGGGAGGATGAAAATAATATGAAAGACTATTACTTTTTGCCATCCTACGACTCTGAGTTGAGTTTTTCTTGGAGTGATTCCAACACACAGGGAGATTATGTGCTAGTCCCTGTTCTTGGTATTCAGTGTGAAGCTACTCCAAGAAAACGTTGACACCAGTACTATATCAGAGGTTTTTTGTTTTTTTTTCTGTTTCTTTCAAAAGTGAACTATATGTCTTATTCCCAAAATAATCTGCTTTTTTCTTTTCATAAAATCGTTTTTGAAAAGGCAACGTAGTTTTATTTCTATTTCCATAGAGCAAATATTACTAAAAAAAGGTTAAAATTCAATCACTTGTGTTTGTGAAAATCAAATATATACCTAGATACATAACATAAATCATTAAAACTAGGTGTGATTATTTTTAATTTGTTCCGTTTTGGGGTAAAAAAACAATCAAACCATAAATTTTTATTTTAGATTTCATAATCGACCGAACTGAAAATCAGTTTAAATTATAAACCTCTAGGAATTTAAAAATAAAATAAATAAAAATTAAAATAATTTTAAATATGTTATCAATAGGTGAGGAAAAGAAATAATGGTATGAAAAGTGTTCATGTAAACCTGGTTGAAATCAATAATATTACCATGAAATGATATTAAATATGTAAATGAACTAAATGATAAAAAGACAAAATAAATATATTTTATAATAAGAAAATGATCCTGAGAATTTATTGTGATAACCGATACGATCCATGTAAAGATGACATAAGAAAATTCGGATTTTGGTGTAAAATCACCTACCAACTAGTTTTATACTATCAAGTATAATTCTCAATACAATCATCAGATCATGTTGAAATCTTACAAGGAGTCTCCTAATATAGTTTTCTATATTAGGTTAAAATTTTAGAGTAATCGGAGTATAAAAAGATTATACAAGAATGTCGACAATTGGATAAAAAATAAAATATGTGCTTAATTGTTAAGATCTATTATTAAAAAGAACTTGAAAATTTTGGAAGATTACCTGCTATGTGCTACTGAATTTTATTTTTTAGATTTCATAATCAGACCAAACTAAAAATTAATCTAAATTGTAAATTTATAAAAATTTAAAAATAAAATAAATAGCAAATAAATAAAAATAAAAATGAGTTTATATATATGGTCAATAGGTTAGAAAAAAAAAGAATGGTATGAAAAAGTATTGATATAAACCACCTTGCATTATCTAATTTACAGAAGTTATAGGTGCACACCTTATTAGTATGACACTACACAACCATTTACTAGTATTACACTGCTCACACCTAATTCCTTATTGTAGAATTTATAGGCACATTTTCTTTATTTATTGTAGAATTTAAGACAAGCTTGCAATACAAGCTGGAAACTAGCAGAGAACAAAATAAATACATAAGCTCAAATAAGAAATAAGATCCTCATAAGAAACAGAAACGAAAAGCCAGCGAAATACAAGCTGAAAACCAGAAAGGGGGGAGAAGCTCCCTTGATCCAACGAACGCAGGAATATAGCATGAAAACCAGAGGCTAAGCTTAAACCAAAAGCCAGCCCAGCCAAGCTGCCAGCCAAGCCAGCACAAGAAGAAGCGAAGCCAAACAGCACTTCCATCAAGCAATGAGCGCTGCCGAAAAGCCAAGAGAGGAGGACAGCTCCTCAACACCATGCGGAGACATCCCGACAGGAAATTAATCACCCAAGAGCCTTTTCCATAACTTAAGAACCTCCTGCACGCGAATTGGAGAAGAGCTCTCCCATGATGGAGACAGGCGGGAAATGCTCAACCATGAGAAGGAAAGAAAGCACAGGAACAAAGTCAACATAGGCTGCCAGCAGCTGAAAGCACCAAGCAAATAAGGCCACCTGTAAGGGCATGCAGGGCCCTTCCATCATCACATTCAAAGAATGGAGAACAGCCAACCGAAGCTCCCGCCCGCCAAACTTGAATGAGACCATGCAGGCTAGAAAAAGAGCCCCCAGCTCACTGCAGCTCCAGCATGAGACAAACGGAAATGGCCCCATCATCAAAGAGCTTCACAAGAGGCCATAAGCATGGGCCATGCAATCACGAATCAACAAACAGAGGGAGGACCGTGGCTTTATAATACCAGCCCCAGCAGCATGCAGCGACGAGGCAATGGACAAAAGAAGGAGGCCAAGTGCATGAGACATGCATACACGTAGCAGCAAAGAGTGAAACGAGACTTTAGCTATAAACAAAAACCGGGGGGCCCAGCAGCTGAGAATAGCCATGAAGAATTTATTTGCATGAACCATGCACACACGAGACTCACGTGAATTATGAAGAAGCTAACACTCATGACCGGACAATCAACCCATGTTCAGAAGAAAATGATCCTTTTCGTGGAAATGAAAGACAGTGTAGAAGAGGATTTGAAACCTCCTGAACA
>Ga0307513_10001251_pt1 | contig 36835 bp, 31 predicted proteins | sample 15_EM_MG_FD_202174 | JGI IMG/M metagenome (GOLD analysis project Ga0307513, IMG submission 202174) | Populus trichocarpa ectomycorrhiza microbial communities from riparian zone in the Pacific Northwest, United States - 15_EM | ecosystem: Host-associated > Plants > Roots > Unclassified | place... | reverse complement strand
AGAATTAATAGAAGCAACGCTTAACAAGTGCATCTTGGCGATCAGGATAGTAAAACACATCGTGACAGCGTTTGAAAGAAGAGAAGTGCCTAGGCGTAGGATCAGGATGGCATTAGACTAAGTACACGATACGTCCGGATGAAATCGCGGCGTCAGATAGAGTCACAATCGGATCCGGACGCGGCATATATAGGGCGTAAGATCAGGAAGAAGTGAGCAGGCGTCAGGAAGGGAGAGATGCGGATCGTCTGATCCGGACGAGGTCAGCAGGCGGTGAAAACACTAGGACCCGGTATCTGAAGATCAGTGAAGCCCTGACGTTCGCTGAGAAGGAACCGGCATCAGGGCGGGAGAGTCATAGATCCGACGCAGTCAGAACACAAAAGCGGAGGACCCGACGCAGTAGGAATGGAAGAGTCGTAGATCAGGGGGAGTCAGGAGGTAATAGAGGAGCACCAGACGCAGTCAGGAGGCACAGGACGTAGGGGTCCGTCTCCGGATGGCGTCAGGACGCATGGCGCTGGGTGACGCAAAGTCAGGACGCGACGTTGATTTGACGTTACGTCCTCATTCGCGATTAGCAGTCCAACGTCCCGGGCGTCAGACCCCCGGGGCGCACAGGACGCAAGGTATTATTTTTACTGATGCGCCCACGCACGGCGTCCATCTTTTGTATACACCACAGGACAGTAGGTTGACGGGCGGGCCCTGCAGTCTTTTTTGGAAATGGTAACTTCCGGTAGGTACCTACTGTCCTGCATAATGACCCGCGTTACCTCTAGGTTACCTACCATCCTGCATAATGACCGGCGTTACCTTTAGGTTAACCACCGTCCTGAGTAAGGATGGGCGTCACCTGTAGGTTACCTACCATCCTGCCTAATGCCGGGCGTCCCTTGTAGGTCAAGGAAGCGGAATGGGGTCAAGGTGCTCAGAACCAGGATCGGATATCACTGGAAGAATTAGTTGATTGATAGCCAAATTCGATACATAATAGTAGAGCCTAAGCTTCTCTTCATTAGAATAAAAATGGTTCACATCTTGATAACACTTACATAATGCTCATGAAATTCAAAAATGAAACATAATCTAAGACACCTATAGGGCCCGGCCGTCCGTCCCGGGCATAGGTGAGGACGGACTGCAATTGGGCGTCCATCCTATCCGAATATCTCAAACTTGGCGTCCGTCCCGTCCTAGGCTAAAGACGGGCGGACTGGACGCTTGGGAACACTCCACATGAGCCATCGCGGAGGTCTTTCTCAGTGGAGGTGTGAAAAATAGGAATTGCGAGATCTAGCCAGGTGAAAGCCCCTGCCTCTGTAATGACCCCCGAGATGATACTAGTTGGGGATTCAAGGCTGGGAGAGTGGAAAGGTAAATATACGGTAGTTTGTAGGAAAAGGTTTGCAAATGAACCTTCCTCTGCATCACTGGAACCGTATTCTAGTGGTTGGTGCATTGGCCCTCTGCAGAGTAAGATTAAGGCCTGAAGAGATTCCAGGACCGGTTACAACAACATTCCGCCCACCATCTGTGAAGGAGATGTACCGGCAATATCATAGTCGTGGGTGCCCTGGACTAGAAACAGGTCTTGGGCCGGCAGCATGGGGGATGGAGTGCCCTCGCCCTCATTGATGGAGTCTTATGGTGCTAGGAGCTGGTGGAGGGTGGGGGTAGGTTTTGCTAGGAACGGCAACCAATCCGGTAAAGGAGAGTGCGAGTGTCGGATGTGATACAATGTGATGAATCATCGTAGATTAGTGCAGATGCAATCACGGCAGCGATAATAGTACCCTAAGAATGGTCAGTTATGCCTGCAGGCCAATCTTAGAGTTCCCGGGGCTCCTTGGCGAGCATTTTGCAAGCTACATCGTAATGTGGCAGTTAAACCAGCTCAATTGCGGGAAGGGCGCAGGAGTGGAAACTAGATAGGTAAGATGAGGAGTAGATTCTGCATCTTGCACCTATCTTATCACACTGGGTCCTTTGGAATATAGAAGTGCCATCGGGCATGTTTTCGCACACACTACTTTGTGATGTCACCAATCTTTCATAATTCTTTTGCTGGTAAGCCACTTTGGTGTGTGTGAAGACTTCACCCATAGCACAAGTACCTTACCAGTGCGGGGTTCATGCAAAGTGGTGAGTGTTAGACAGGCACAATGCACCAAACATTTTTCGACCAATCCGCCATGAACGTGGAAGCTTTCCTGAAGCGCATTTATGTATTCTTGGGGGTTTCCCTGTGCTCCAAAGCCTGAATAAATGCTGGCATTATGTGGGGCTGGGGAGGGCGAGTGTTCACACTGGTATGATTTAGTGGGTCAGGTAGCAGGTTGGCAAGGAGTATAGTAGGATTTGATCACACCAGGTCTCTTGGGTGCAGTGACTAGAATTTGAATGGCGAGCAATATGAACTTCATTGTCCCACAGAATACCGCCTTCTGTAACATGTGTACAGGTTCCTGTAATGGTACCCCGGAGCTGGCAGTACAGGATCCCCTATGTTTAGTTGATTTATATTTGGTTTATTTGATTGGATTTCAGCTCCGCCACTGCCTCTGAGTCAGAGAGGCTATACTATCATATAGCTATGTTTAGTTTGCTTTTGGGGAAGTTTATATTTAGGATTCTGTGTATGGAATAGTCATGTAACACTAGTCAAGGCTGACCTAGGTTTCTTTCTTTGGACTTCCAGGATTACAGGATTCTGGCATGTGCGAAGCTTCTGGTAATGATCGTCATTGCAGGAAGGCTATCCCTCTTGACTTGTGTATTTAAACCATTCTCCTGGCTAGCAGGAGACAGCAGACTTTGACAGGCCTTCAGTCTAAGAAAACACTTGGTTGAACAGCAATCCCTGAGTCTAATTTGTCCTTCAACTAGTATCCGTTACTTGCAGTCCCCTGAAGCCTCCCTTACCACTAGTGTTACCAGGTCTACCGCCCGTCCTATTCTCTCTTTGTTAGATAGGAATAAACATGGTACACTATCAAGACTAGTCAGAAGCTTACCTCATGTTACCGACAAACAAAACCAAACTCCCTTCTTACCACTTTTGGTTTCAAACCGGTACCCCTACATACTGCACAAACTGGCTCCTACGTTCCCACACCGTAGCGGCCACAGCCACCCCAGGAAGATGAAGAAGCTCGGAAATACCCCGACCTTGGTTTCCTTTCAACTGAAAAATATTAATAAAGTTCAGAACGACTAATGAGGAGAACCTACCAGTCATCTGAAAAAGAGTATCACGGGTGACTGGCAGTAGGGGGCCAACTTGTATCCCAACTAGATAGCCAAGGGGTGCGTGATTGGAGCTTGTCAAATTATGCAACCTGCTCGGTAGGAGTTGCAGCCTACTTGTATTTGATATGTAAGCCATACTGCTTAGCTGAGCTGGGATCGGTGAAGACACTCATCCTGCATATCCCCTATTCAAGTCTGCTCCTACATATCGCCTACTTTGCCCTGCAACCGCCCTATTTGGCTCAGTATCTCTCTAAAACGTGCGACCGTTTGCTTCTGCTTTGCGTAAATCTGCTGTTGCAGTGCATCAAGATTCACTAATGCAGGAAGGTTGGCAGTCAAGCCTACTACGTACTCAATGCCTTGCAAGTGATTTTGAACGACATCTAGATGACCCTCAACGTCGTGGAGGTGATCGCAAATTCCTGGGGAGAGGGGTTTGGCCCTTCTTTTGATGCTAGGCTTTCTGATGTCGGTCAATCAGTCCGTAGTGGTCAGTCAGTAGCTTCCCCAGCTTTTGAAATTCCGAAATGGATGAATATTGTTAATTACCTGCCATCTTATTATGCTGTTCTGCTTTGCACCAGGGACAGTATTGCTGTTCTGAGTTTGTTCCGTTGTGGAGTTGAAGAAACTTTGTGGAGCATCCACGCCTACCCATCAGAAAATTAAAAAGAATTTGTTGTTGGCAAGCCTCAGAAGGAGTAACGATCCTATTGTGGAACTTGTATGCAACAGGCAACTACACCCGTCTATTGCGTAAACGAACCTTGGTATTAATATATTATGGGGTAGGAGAATTCTATCTCTTCAGATAGTATGGGACTGGCTTGCTTGCAATGAGGGGCCTGTTGCAGGATACTATCTCTTAGGATAGTAAGATAGGTGGATTGTCGTACTTGATAGAACTATCGCAATAGTTCTATGTCCGAGCGACCCGTCTCTGAGACTATTACCATCGCCTCCTGGTCCTTTCTTAGAGCATAGGCTTCTCCTAGGGGAGCGGTGGATGTAGAGAGCAAAGCCTACTCCTATTGCAATATCTTAAGTATAGAAAAGTCCTTAGATGGTTGCGTGAAGATCCTATCTCTTAGTCGGAACCAAGCCACTTACATAGCCATATTCTCACAACACTAACCCTGGTGACTCATCACCTGGCGTAACATAACTTCAATGACTCATAATGAGTCATAGCGTCAAATCTATCCGATAACTTGTATGAGTCACAGCGCAATATACCATTAACCATTCATAACCCATAAACCAAGTCCTGTGCTCAAATGAGTCATGTGCGAAAGTCGTCACATCATATGACGTCACCATCGTGAGTCATTAAACAATCAACCAATTATAATATAACGATAACGCCCAAGTGCGTAGTCACGTGAGAACTATGAGTCAAGCGATGTCATAGTGTGGAATCCAACATACCTTATGACTAATAAGTATTAGTCTTCTAAAAACTACCTTGCTTAGTCACGATTTGTGACAGAAACCCATATGTCAGACCCAACTACTGTTGGTATGAGGCTCCAGAGAAGGAATAATTAAATTATTTTACCGAGCCAGCTATGCTGGAAAGCGCTTAAAAGGTGTACCAAGGAGGTGCAATTTTGTAATGCTTTTATTTGGCCAGGGTAAAGGGTGTTAAATGGCAAAAAATAAATTCCGAGATTGCATGTTCAACTCCGTCCAACATTTAGTTTTTTTTATAGTGTGTAGCTTAATTTTAACCTTCATCTTCTGTCTATCTTATGAGAGGACAGAATTCTGATGCCTTTCTAATAATATTTCCCGTCGTAGAATATACATATATCCGTGATTAAAATTCCAGAAATTTGTTACACTGTTGGGAATTGAACGATGGGCTCCTAGAAAATATTTTTGACATTTATAACCCCTAGTCCTGACGGAATAGAGGCATTACAAAAATGCACCCCTTGGTACACCTTTTAAGCGCTTTCCACCATACCACATTGTACACTGGCATCTGCAACATTCTTGTAACATGACCAGCACCCCCATCAACACAGACCCAGATGGCAAGACTGAGATGTCCCTTTTTCGAGAAATCTTTTAAAACAAGTAATGGCAGATTGCATAGACGACATTCAGATTTTTTTTCCCCATAAATAGATTCTACAATCCCCTAGTTTGAGGCTGCCAAGACTTTGCGATACATCAGACTTTGCGAGAACTAGTGTTCGTTATAGGGCGGGGCGGGGCGGGTTTTGACTCGGCAGGCCCCGCCCTTACACGGGGCCGGGGGGGTATTGTCTCGTAGTCCCCACCCTGCCTCTGTCCGGGGCCTACCCGCACTCATTCCCTGGACGGGGCCCCATTTGTTACCACCGATTTTTAACGGGGACCCGTCTGGGGTATGGGTGGGGCAGGGGCCTGAGCGGGGACAGGGGTAGGGAATGCCGAAAAACACACCCCGACCCAGGCCATTGAGCGGGGCGGGGCGGGGAAAGGGCCGGGGGCTCACGTTTTTCGGGGCCCCGTCCGCCCCGTAACGAACTCTAGCGAGAACTCTGCGGATACTGGTGTATGATGAAACCGGTGTTGTGGGATCCTTCGCTTCTGCCCCTTGGATACCGGCGCGGCCGATAGATGTAATAGTCATGTGGACCTGATAAGAAAGGTTTGTCCCGTCCTTCCCATGAAATATTTTCTCATCAGACCCACCTAACTGTTATCTATCCGCCGCACTCATAGATGGTGGATTACGCCTGCCGTATCCACCCTCCCTCATGTGACCGTGACTTCCTGTTAAACTATCCCATCCCTTAAACGATTTTCAAGCACACGCTCCAAGTGCCAATACGCCTGGTTGTAGAAGCGATCGGTGGTGAACCAACTCAAGAGAGCAAAGTTAGTAATAATTTTGACAGCTATAATGTAAGTATTATCATGGATGTAAAAGAAGCTAAGATAATTCAGCCCCTTTTAAACACTAGCCTATTTGGATCATTGTGATATGAAAAAGTATGTGGTATAGGGCTCAGAATAGTGCTAAATGAGTACTGCTCAGCATGGCCATCATGGAAAGCAGGTTGTCTTGGTAGATTTGCTCCCAACTTTGGTATATGTCTAAGTACTTTTAATTTATCTTGGGCTATTGTCTATCTTTACTTTTCCTGTATCAAGCGTCCTATTAGTGCCACGCTAAAGCTGAGTCAACGATCGCACAGGTTAAGGGAGAGCCTGTTGAGGAGTTCCGTCCTGATTAGAATATTGAACACCAACCCATTTAAGTAATCATGATAAGGAGAAAGGTGTACCGACAAAGAGGTGTAGTGCTCAGAATACCACAAAGCCCGTACAGATCACTATGGCCAAGATTGAAGCCTGAGGACACCCATAGATTTACTCCCAATTGCTCTAATGAGTGAGCGGGTGTTTGGCACGAGCAGTTCGGAAATTGCAAATGTGTTTTGCAACTAGCCTAGCTAAATAGATAACCATAAAATGATCAACAAAATGAGTTTTGTGTAGGTAATTTTACAAGGCATAGAATTCAACTTTTATCCAACCAAAGATATTTCATCTTGTATATTTAATGAGAAAACCATTTAAATACCATGGCAAGTTCCCTTCCCTCAATTCTCCTACCCGGCTTTTCACCTTCCTTTTTGGGAAGCCGTAGGTCAGGTAAATCACCACACAACACACATATCAAGCTCCCAATCCTCAGCCGCCCCTGAACTTGCAACTTCATAAGGGGCTGGAAAGGCACTTTCATGAGACAAACACACCCTACTACCTGGTACCTTACTACTAGCTCAATACATCCCGCTTTGTGGCCCCTCGTCATAGCCGACATTGACAAATACCTCAATACTTTGGTCAAAACCTCAGAACCACCATCGCGATAGAAGGTCATGAGTTTGGCCTTGCCCACAAAACAAGACAGTCAGATTCTGTGAGCACTGTGTGGCTAGTATAGGACTACCACTGGCTGCACCACCGCCCTGCCTACAGTTTACTACCTCTTTGCCTAATGCCTTCCTCTTGGGTTGGCATCAGGTTATTTACAAGAAAAGGTTTCCTTGCTTCTGCCAAAAGAGAGGGGGGGTTTGTCGGCCGGCCCTACACCCAGGATGATGAAGGATCAGACGCGAGTTGTGTTACAAATATTGTCTTTTGTTTTTCAAATATCATGAGATGTTCAGAAAGGTTTTCTTATTGTTTCCTGCTTCTCGTGGGTAGGTTCTCGGACAAGTGTCCTGCTTATTATGTTGGTTATTTTGTCATGTGCCTCTCCGGTTGGATATATATGTGCGGTTGGTTCCATACCAGAGGGACCTGGGATGACTTATTTTTCCCTTTGCTGGAGAGGGTCGGGTTGGTTTGCCATGAGATTCTTCCTGAATGCAGTGGATGTACCTTAGGTAGCACCTAGAAACAATCCACGGAATTGACCAAAAAAAACAAAAAAAACATTTAAATATCATGGAAAACAGGGGGGTACCTTTACAATACCATTCTTGGAAAAAACATAGGTCTCTCCTTGCAATAAACAGCAAACTCTCTACGTAGTTTGCCCCCTCTTTTTCCCCATCAAACAAGGCAAAAAATGATATAATAAAAAATAAAAAAGTTCAAAATTACTTGAGGCCTACAAGTACTTTTCTACATTTTCTCTAGAATTCTTTAAGATGAACTGAGCGATAGAGTTGGTTGTTGGGAAATATTTGGGGAATTCTTGGTACAACAAATGACCAAAACATTCTACTTTTAGGGAGAGTAGACTAATACACAGATGGGCTTTCTGTCTGTAAAAAGTTCCAATAATATGATGATCACATGTGGTAATTTCTCTTGGTTTTTATTTATTTTTGTAATTTTTCTTCGTTGTTTTATGGTCGGCCAGAGGCAAGGTGATTCCAGTGAAGGTTTCACTTTTTCGATGGTATATTTCTGAGTCAATTGGGTCCAATAGGTTTTTCTACCAAGAGCATGGTATTGAAAATGTTCACCAATATTTAATGTTTAGATTCGCCATCATTATTGTAAAAGAGTATCCCGTGGGTGGTGTGAAAGAGTAATATTCGCACCACATCGTATGATACCTACACTACACTACAATACATACCGTGCACCCAGACAGAGAAGAATAACGGATACCCGAGAAAAATCTAATATCAGATCATTTCTCTAAACAGACTCCTCCCAATAGTGAAGCCGTTTCTCTGCCCCCAAATCTTTAAATAACTCCAGTCTCACTAAAATCCGAAGAGTGGCATCCTTTTGATTAAAAAAGGCACGGGAATAGGCTTGAAGGCCGTCATCGATGCCTCCTCCACCGTGCGACAATGTTAGCCTTGACCTATAGAGCAGGATAAATTTCTATGCAGGAATATTAATCTGCGCACTAAACAAGACTCAATAACAGAAGACTGGATCAGTATCCTAAAATGTTATGGAGCTTACAAAGCCTTGATACTAATTATGCGTGAATGAAATACGACTGGGTGAGTGTATTAGACCACTGTACTACACCGACCTGCTTGTGTGAGGTGTTTCTTTTTGCAAATTCAAAAAGATATAAAATTACAGCGGTTTGACCAGAGAACCAATTTAAAATGCCCCGATGTTGTTTGGCCTGACGCGGTTGGGCTTCCAACCTATAGTCTGAGATGCTTACCTAACCGATTTGCGAACTTTGATTGGTCAAGTTGTCTTACATAAGCGTAAAGTGCAAGCAGGTATGTAAAAAGCCTCTTGTCTTCATAGTAAATGCTGCGGCCCTTGTCGCCACTTGGGCAATATTCACAATGCCCTGATAAAATTAACACTTGGTGATACAGCTTCAACCTTCATCGCTATCTTGGTGTTTTTTCTCTAATGGTATATTGCACGCAATAGCTAGCATCTAGCATGGAGAGCTATATGCCGATTTGAGTGTGGTGATAGGTTGAACTTCAGTTACTATGGTATCTGTACATATAAGAGAGCTTGAGTATGAGGGCCTACAGTAGGTAGAAGTTGACACAATAAGCTTGGCATGGTTATAGAGGTACGGTTTACCCTCAGGTGTTTGATAGGGTAGTGAGAGCAGTCATGTCGCTTGCTCTGGGGTCACAGCAAACCTCTGTTTAGTAGTTAGTAGCTTGGGGTACACACTTTATCACATAAGCCGCCTCTCATGTAGACTAGCCTAACAATGAACAACTACATCGAGGAAAACAGCCAATCAACAACTTTTCCCTTCCTTCCTTCCAGGTTCATCCTTTAATTCTTTTGTGTTTAGGCTATCAGTGAGGTTAGGTAACATGTGTACCTGTTCGGGTAACGGTACACCGGAGCCGGCAGTGCAGGATCTCCTATGTTTGGTTGATTTATATTTGATTTGATTTCAGCTCCGGCACTGTCTCTGAGTCAGGTAGGCTATGCTAGCCTATTGCTATGTTTAGTTTGCTTTGCTGGAAGTTTATATTTAGGATTCCGGGTATGCAATGGTCATGTAGCACTGGTGGAGGCTGAGCTATGTTTCTTTCTTTAGTCTTCCAGGATTACAGGATTCTGGTATGTGCGCAGCTACTGGGAATGATCGTGATTGCAGGAAGGCTATCGCTCTTGGGTTTTGCATTTAAACCAGTCTCCTGGCTAGCAGGAGACAGCCGACTTCAACAGACCTTCAGTCAAAGAATACACTTGGGTGAACGCCAATCCCTCAGTCCCTGAGTCCAATTTGTCCTTCAACTATTATCCTTCTACCTACCGGTCCCTTGAAGCCTCCCTTAGCACCAGGGCTAGCAGGTCTATCGCCGGTCCTATTGTATTTTCGTTAGACAGGAATAAACCTGTTACATTTTGTTGCCTACAGCAGGTGATAACACTTTGTTCTCCGGATTGGGAACAACCTGGTAGGATTGATCACCCTCCCAGTATCATGATAACTAGTTAAAAGCAGGTCCGGCAGGGAAAGGAACTCCTGGCTCAGGTGCTACATTCACAATAGCAGAACGCAGGAGCAGAAGCGTTACCAGGTCCGGTAGGGCCTACAATTGTCCTTCAGCAGAACCCACAGACGATACTCGAGAACCAACCACACAGGAACCAACCCCTCGGCCCACACCAGGCTCAGTAGATACACCAGCAAGAACCAGTCACCTCCTGCCCGGAGATCTAGATACAGACGAAGACGAAGACCACTACCTCACAGCTGACGAACTCATTCAAAGAAAATCCCGGCAGCTTGAGGAAAGAGCAGCAGCAAGACCAGCAGCACAGTCAACCTCAGAAACTGAACACCCACCAGAACACACCACTACAAGCAGGTGGCGAGCACCCAGTATTCTAGGAGTCTTTGGAAGTCAGACACCAACAAGAGCACCCTCCCGAGAGCATAGAGAGCAACAACTACCTGGTACATTCATCTCAGACACACCAGAAAGACCCTCAAGATCCAGGAGCGCCAGAGAGCACCCTGAACGACCAGATCCACCACCTGCAGCCCCTGACCCACCCACAGGCACCATGGCAGACCCAGGCCCGGCCAGGTTGCCCCCTCCTAAGCCCCCTAAGCCGCCTTTCTTTAGCTGTGAAGGGGAAAACCTCAAACCACACAAACTCAAGCGATGGCTCAGAACAGGCAAGAAATACCTGGCGAGATCTGGACTGAATGATAACTCCCCTAGAGTAGCAGACTACTATGGCTTTTACACAGAAGGGAAAGCAAACAACGCATTCCAGACACTAGACACAGAGGAAGAGAACCTCACCCTACGGCAGCTGACACACCGCTTTCAGCAGCTATTCGAAGCCTCTACAAACACTGATGACACCTATCACAAGTGGCAGAATGTCTGCCAGACAGCAGCTGCAAAGCCAGCACGCATAACAAAGATAGCTGGAGAGCTAGCGGACCTCAAAAGATCTCTTCCAAATGGATCCATCTCAGATTATGGACAGAATCAGCGATTTCTCGAGGCTATGGACTCTAGATTACACCGAAATGTTGAGCCCCAGCTCAGACCAGAAGATACCTGGGACCAGATGCCGGCTGTAGCAGAACGCTATGACGCTACCATGTATAGAACTAGTGGCTACAAAGGCAGCGATAGAAGCCAGGCTTCTAGCAGCAAAACCCATTCACCAAAGAAAGAGAGTACCTACCGCAAGCCCTCTACCATATCAACGCCCAAGAGCACAGCAAAGGAAAGGCCCCGGCTAGGAAGAGGACCTATACCAAGTCCAACAAGCCAAGTAAGGTTAAAATGGACCGCCGCAAGGCAGAAGGAGCCTGTTTCTACTGTGGCGAAAGCAGACACATGGCAAATGAATGCCCAAAGAAAGAAGTTAAGACGAACCATGTTCGCCTCTCTGAGGAAAGCCAAGACAGCAGCGAAGGCGAATATGAGCCCGATACAGACAGCACAGAGGAGCTAAATGGCAGCGGCTCTGTCAGGACCTAGCAGACTACTGTAGGCACGCCTAAGGATAGGCCATTCCAAGCACTCGAATTCACTATCAACATCAATGGCAAGCCCGCCAGAGCCCTCACAGATACATGTACCATTGGCGGTACCCTGATATCCAACAAATTCGTTACAACATGCAACATCCCCTACACTGCTAGGAAGAATCCCCTCGCTCTGAAGATGGCAGTTAAAGGATCGCGATCAACTACCAACTTCTCTGTTGAGGTTATGATTCAGCTAGGCAACATGGGAGTCGACAAGGTGCCTATGCTAGTCACGCCTGTATGAGACTATGGTATCCTTATCAGTATGGACGATCTCATAAGGCTAGGAGCGGTCATGGATTGCCAAAAGAACAGCATTTACTTCTCCAGGTACAAGGTCAAAGTTACCTGTGACGGAAAATCTAGAGAGTCTAAATCAGCCATGACGAAGCCACAGGAAGTACAAGACTTCCTGGCGATGTTCCACAAGGTATTTGTCAAAGAAGTACCAGAGAAACTGCCCCCAGTACGCAAGATAATGCACAGGATAAGCCTGATAGACACGACGAGGCTTTTAAAGACACCCACCTTCAAAGCGCCACAAGCCTTGATCCCCAAATACACGGCATGGATCAACAAGCAGATGAATGCCGGTATCCTCCATAGGACCAGCCTGCCCAGAGGAACCAGCATGTTTGTGGAAGCCAAAAGCGATGGCAGAATGCGACCCCTGGTACACCACCGCTTCAGGAATAATAACACCCAGGCCGATCACACACAGATCCCAGAACAAAACACTATATTAAATGCCGTAGCCAGAGGCCAGTTCCGCAGTAGGATAGATCTCAGTGACGCCTACATCCAGACCAGAGTACATCAAAGATGACGTGAAGTACAACACTCTCAAGACACCCTTCGGCGGCTTTGCCAGCCAGGTAATGATGCAAGGAGAAATGAATGCTCCCGGAACCTTCGTAAGGACTATAGAGGACCTATTCAATGACGAATTAGGCAAGAACATATGGGTCTACATTGACGATATTTTTGTCTTCAGTGACACCTTTGAAGAGCATGTTAAGGAGGCTATGAACGCCTGCCGTAAGCTGCAGAACGCCGGCTATTATGCCAACCCAAAGAAAAGTGTTTGCTTTGCCACCAAACTCGATATCCTGGGCCATATGATAGAGGATGATGGCATCCACCCTGCACCAGAGAAAATCCGGACCATGATGGACTGGACAAGACCAGACAGCCAGAAAGACCTGCAGCGATTCAATGGAATGGTGCATTATATCTCGTAGTTCATTCCACACATCGCTACCATCACAGCCCCGCTCACAGAGCTGTGTGTGAACGCTGATTGGCTGTGGACGGATCTGCAGGAAGCAGCCTTCGAAGCGGTCAAGCGAGCAGCAGATAAGGACAAGGTCCTTAGACCGATCACCTATAATAAGCCAGATATGATATGGCTTGTTCCAGATGCATCCCCTACAGGTACAGGCGCTTGGATAGGCCAAGGACCAACCAGAGATGCAGCCAGACCTGCAGCGTTCCACAGCAGGAAGCTGACGCCATCACAAAGCACCAACCCCACAGACCAACAGGAAATGCTCCCAATCATTGAGGATATCGAAGGATTCACTCCCCATTTGCTGCACAGGCAATTTACAGTGGTTACAGACCACGAGAGTCTCACCAAACTCATGACACAAAAGAATCTCTATGGACGACAGCAGAGATGGCTAACGCACATCAGTCACTTTGATTTTAAAATAGAATACCAGCCAGGAGCGAAGAATTTCCTAGCAGACTACCTATCGAGAATCCATGAGGGACCTCCAGGACCGTTAGATATAAGTCCTGAGGACCCCAGTATCGATTATGACAGCCTTGAGCTACCTGACCCTACCCAACCCCTACAGATCAATACATGCTACGCCTCTTCTACTAATTGTAGCATTGAATCAGACGCCCCCATGTACCACTCCGGCGAAGCCCACACCTCTCCCACTCTTACCAGGAGTGACTCTATCAGTCGCTGCCACCCTGAATACCTTATGGACGAGATTATCAGCAATGCAGTAGCTCGCTCCCAGAAACGTAAGGCCTCTGCTTCCTCGCCAGCAACATCAAGCGCCGCCAGCAATCATAGCAGAATATCGATTGGACACTCTTGGGGTGATAATAGAACTGTCCCAATCTCTAGTGAAATGGAACGACAACACTCAGAAATGAACTGGGTGTCATGCACAGACGATGGGTGTGAAATACATAAGAATGAAAAAGAAGGTGCAGGCTACTGGCCAACGGACCCTAAGGTCCGGAAGCAGAGTAAGAAGACAAAGACACAAGAGCAGGATAGGACTTCAACATCGAATACAGCCCTTGAGGCAGGCCAGGCCTCGCTCCCCGATATCCCATACCTCTCAGAAAGCCACCCGCCTTTTCGTATGAATGATACCATTCTAGCCAGACCGCCCATGGCCTCGCCGGCCTTTAGCCCCCTTTACAGCCAAGCAGGCTATGACTCTGATGAGGCAACCAATGCAAACCAATTCCTAAGCACCCTACACTCGCGCCTTAAGGGTATCCTCGCCCTGGGTGTTAGTGAAGCCCGTAAGACCGACGCCCTCTACACCAGGGTCAAGGAAACCAATAATAAATTGCACTATTCCATCCCCGATTGCCTTCTACTAACCCATAACACCAATGGGTACGAAAACCTTTATATTCCGGTAGGACCTCTTGAGAAGGGAGTATCCCTACGGGATTTTATCCTCAAGACTGTCCATGCAGGCTGCGGACATTTCTCTGCTTACAAATGCTACTCCTCTGCGGCTTGCTTCTTCTAGTGGCCACAGATGCGCCCGGACTTTGTCCTCTACTGTCGGTCATGGGATAAGTGCCAGATTAACAACGAGTCCACCACCCTACCCTATGGATGATCCCTTACCCTCCCTGACTCCGACGAAGCCTACGAATCCCTAGCCATAGACTTCGCCGGCCCTGTTACCAAATCCGATGGCTATACATCTATCCTGGTCATAATGGACCGCTTTACCTCCTACACACTTCTCATCCCACTCAAGGACGCTGCTACCTCTGAGAAGATCTTCAAGAAACTCTACATTCATATCTTGGATGTCCACGGCCTCCCCCTTAGCATTGTCCTTGCCCAGGACTCTCGCTTTACCTCTACGTTTTGGTCAGAAATGATGAAGTCCCTTGGTATCCAGGTCTGGATGGCGACCCAATACCACCACCAAATGAATGGCCAGGTTGAGCGAAGGATCCGTACCCTCAAACAGCTAATGAGGAACTTCGTTAACCCCAGACAAAACACCTGGTCCGGCACCCTCCCCGCTATTGCAGCAGCTATGAACGGCGCCCCCCATGAATCTCTAGGCATCTCACCATACCATGCTTTCTATGGACGCCCCTCGAAGATATTCAACCCTGTTCAGAGATCTGCCAGCAAGGTACCAGCTGTGGATGATATCTTAAACGCCCATGAAGCAACAAGAATGGAAGTAGACATGGCCAGAAAGCATGCTACCTTCCGCCAGACTATCCAGGCTAACAAATGCCCCAAACCCCTAACAGAACCCTTCAAGAATGGCAGCAGAGTTCTTGTTAGAGGCCGCTCTTATACCTCCTCCCCTGGACGATCCAAGAAGCTAGAACCACGCTGGTTTGGACCCTTCAAGGTCCTAGAACATCTACCTGACACAGATAACTACAGACTACACCTCCTGCCCAGAATGGCCCGCCAGAAACCCTACTTCCACGTCTCGTCCCTTAAGGAATACAGAGAGAACGATCCCGATAGATTCAGGTCTCGCAGAATGGACAAGGCAGCACCCATCCTAATCGACAATGCAGAAGAATGGGAAGCAGAGCAGATACTTGACTACCGCCGTCAGAACAACAGGCAGGAATTCCTGGATCACTGGAAAGGCTATGAGCGAGCGGATGACTTTTGGGAACCAATGGAGAACCTCGACCACTCCCTGGAACTCATACAGGAATACTGGGACGGTAACCACCACGCAGAACCGACGCCCAGATCACCTCCCACTACATTAAAGCTTCCTGGGAACCCATGGAAGTTTCCTCCACACCATGCACCGCAAATGATTGCCCAGACTACTTCTGGGAACCATATGACGATGAGGAATATGATTCTAGCAGCTCTGAGCAGCACTATTTCCCCACAGATGACGACAGCCTCCTATGGCACACCGACGAGAGCGCTGAGGACAGCGAAGACTTTGGAATGATTGTTGATTTTTCAGAATAAGGGAATGTAACATGTGTACATGTTCCGGTAACGGTACACAGAAGCGGGCAGTGCAGGATCTCCTATGTTTAGTTGATTTATATTTGATTTGATTTCACCTCCGCCACTGTCTCTGACTCAGGTAGGCTATGCTATCGTATTGCTATGTTTAGTTTGCTTTGCTGGCAGTTTATATTTAGGATTCCGGGTATGGAATGGTCATGTAGCACTGGTGGAGGCTGAGCTATGTGTCTTTCTTTGGTCTTGCAGGATTACAGGATTCCGGTATGTGCGCAGCTACTGGTAATGAGCGTGATTGCAGGAAGGCTATCACCCTTGGATTTTGTATTTAAACCAGTCTCCTGGCTAGCAGGAGACAGCAGACTTTGACAGACCTTCAGTCTAAGAATACACTTGGTTGAACGGCAATCCCTCAGTCCCTGAATCCAATTTGCCCTTCAACTATTATCCTTCTACCTATCAGTCTCTTGAAGCCTCCCTTAGCACCAGCACTAGCAGGTCTATCGCCGGTCCTATTGTATCTTTGTTAGTCAGGAATAAACCTGTTACAGGTTTGTAGGTTCTTCTGCCGAGTTGTATTTGCTCTGCAAATCGCGGATGCCAGTAACAGAGGGATTGGCTAGCCAAGCCGGCAGGCGCATTTAATTCTTCTCACATATCCCGCTCTCAGCCCCAAGCCCAGTGGTTGACCAGAGATAATTATCGTGTGTGAGGAGAGTAGAGTGTTTCTAAAAGCTTGAAGACTTCGTTCTTTGCTCCTCCCTGCGCTTTTCTCCTTTGGTTGGATATCACTTTTAGGCTCGACACTTCATCTCTCTCGTGCTTACTTTCATCGTGGATTTACTCTCTGCATATCTACGACGTTACACCACACCTCTCCGGGGTCAATTCACTTCTCTCTACTGTTCGGTTTTTCACGAGGTCACATATACGCACGGGAGGGTGATTTCGGCACGCGCGACACACCATCCAAAACTAAACGCGTTCTGCGAAATCAGCCCAACAACTGTAGGTATGATACAAGAATAAGTTTGCGCAAGAGGTATAGGTATCTTGGCAGCCAGGTGATGGTAGAATCAGTATCATAAATCACACAGAATATCTACATTAAAAACAGAAGGAAAAAAAAAACACATGAAAAGGGTCACAAAACAACCCCAGGTGAGCAACCTCCAGCCATAATGCTTGCCACACATTTTCACACAGGCGAAAGGTTTGATAACCCTGGCACTTTGTAGAAACCCTTCCCTCACCCGCCCAAAAGCAACAACCCCAATCACAGGACAATAGCTAGCCTAAAGATGGGTGGGAAGAGAGAAAATATAGCCAGAAAACCCCCCATTGAATGTCATTTTTTATTAGCACGTCTAGTTGATATTCCCATTCATGACGATTTTTCACCTGTAAAATCGCTGTTGCGATACTGCCCGGCCTGTGGAAAATGTAATGATAACCTGGCCAGTATCATTCAATTGTCAGCCGCAGAATCCTCCCGGGGCCGAGAGAGCTGCCCTTATGAAACCCCCTCCAACCTAGCGGCTATCTGTAACTCAAATATCTCTCGTGCATATGGACCAGCTAGGATCTCACCCATCATATCGGTCCCTGGTGGGAACTCGTGCTCAAAGATCGGTTCTCATCCTCCTCTGATATTTGCGAGCACTGATTGGCGGAAATGCCATCTTAGAAGCTCATCAGACACAGAGTGGGGATCGGCCAGGTTTCGGCACACGAGATCCAGAGTTTAACCGTCCTAGCCGTAAAGATCGAGGTCAAACACAACTACCTTGTAACCGTCGTCCGGGTTAATGGAGATGAGGTACAGATCGAAAATTTGCTGGACATCTAACCGGAGAAGAAGCCCGTTTCGAGGTGAGTTGATCTTTGAGGATTCGGTAGGGTCGCCCTTGCCTGCGATTCACCGTCCATGGTCATACCGAATCGAAAGACTTGAGCGCTCGGGAGGGAAGATATGGACGGCCTCGAAAGTGGTCCAGTTATTGGACTGGGTAAAGATTTCAGGAATCGAAATTCCCGAAATAACACATTTCCGGTCGTGGTTACGGATATCATTACTGAAACTATCTTCTCTGCTAGCCATTTCATGAGAAATCAACCGGTGCACCCAAGGCTCCTCACTAACTTGGATAGAGGCTGGCAAAATTAGCAATTAGCGCACCGGCTAAATGGGGGGAATGTCGCACATACTTTCACAATAAATATCGTATTCTCCCACTTGAAGGGGCACTTCCGTTCTGGATACAATGTGGGTCGACTCCCTTTCTTGAACCCGTGTCAGACTCACCCCAACGATAACCAAGATTCCGAGAATGTCAAGAAAGTTTGTCTCAGTTATAGACTCATTCTGGACAAGCCTCCAAGAACCTCGCCTGGATGGGTAGCGTCATAAAATTTGAAATTGGGTGGGAGAGAGGGATTTAGAGACATTGTTGGTATTGGGAATTGCTGTGAACGTAATCGGGGGGTGGCTTGAGAACAGGTGTAATCAAGTAGTCGAGAAATCTCTCCGGCGTGTAATGCTAAATACCCCGTAGAATAGACGTAGTCAGAGTGGTAAGATAAAAACTTTGCGGAGCTGGAAGAGGAATTGGTGGATGGTCCGGCGAGCCCGCTTGCTTGAAAGACGTGGCAATGATTGTCTATCCAGTTTTGCCAACCGGGTACCCCCGATTTTTGAACCAATGAGATTCGCTGGGGAGTACAAGATCGTGTCTCGGCGTCGGCAGGGGTTCGATCAAACAAAGAGAATTTGTTGCACTTGGGTATCAATATAATCGGTTGGGTAACAGGACACAGATCCTCTTTAACCATTTTAAATGTAATCTATATAGACTAGGGTGTCTGGGGGATGTTGCTCTCAGAATTTCTATGTAAATTTAGTTGGCAGCCAAGGCATTGCTACACTTTTTCCTAGACGCGCGATGAAGGTAGCGGTAGAGTGGATTTTACCGGTGTCTGCCACGTTGGTTTGATACCCTCAGACCCTAAATTTTGTCCAGCTTCCAGGGATATCTCAGACTGACTAAAGTTAATAACTCTCCCTCCTCTACTATAGTTCAGGCAGCAAAGATCGGAGGATGTCTCAATATACCACCGATGATAGTCCTAACTTCTACAGCACTGATTACTCTACGAATGTGGAATAACTGTACTGATACTAATCATTGGTCTCAACTCCTAGTCTAGCTGCCCCCCAATAGCGCAAGCTAAGGAACGAGGACATCCAAGAGTGCCCCGCAGAAATTGTGGGGAAATGGCTAATGCAAACTGAAGAATTCAGAAGCTGGCATGAGGGAGTGGTTAAGTTGAAGGTAGTGTTCGTTACGGGGCAGGGCGGGGCGGGTTTTCACTCCCCAGAGCCCGCCCTTACACAGGGCCGGGGGGGTATTCTTCGGGTAATCCCCGCCCCGCCCCCGTCCGGGGCCTGTTTGTTACCACCTATTTGTAACAGGGACCCGTCTGGGGTATGGGTGGGGCGGGGGCCGGAGTGGGGACAGGGGCAGGGAATGCGGAAAAAGACACCCCGCCCCAGGCCGTTGAGTTGGGCGGGGCGGGGAAAAGGGCCAGGGGCCCGCGTTTTTCGGGGCCCCGTCCGGCCCGTAATGAACTCTAGGTGAAGGTGATGATGCGTCAAGTTTCGCTACGGAGATCTAGGGGTCGGTAAGAAATTTACCAGGTAACAAGGATTATCCGGGGAGGGAAGAAAGAGAGCCCGTGCCAACATGCAACGATGTCAGTTTGCTAGTAGTTGACAAGCTGTGCGATCAGGCTGCAGGATAAGGCACTGCAAGTGCATGTTTTTTCCATGCCTTTGCGACCCAAAAGGTGAAGTCTACTACCAGTATGCTAGGTTCCATTTTTAAATAGAAGGTTAGCAGAATGGAGAGGATTCCCGAGGGCATGTCGCGAGCCGTTCTGGACCATAAAAATGCCATTGGTCGGAGCTCACTTGAACCCTTTGATCTACATTTTATAATTCAACCAGGGTCACCCTGAACCCCTTGTATTTGGAGAAAGAAACCTGTGGCCCGTGGAAGGGAGGTCGGATGGGGATGTTGAAAAGTTACTGGCAAAACATTCTGAACAGCCACTGGATGTCGACGAAACCATGGGAATTGGCAAAAGAGCAGGGGATGATATAAAATTAAGTCAGGTGGAACTCCAACGAGAAACAGGGGATCAGCGGGACCGAAAGAAAGAGGGGGAAACTGATCGAAAACCTTTCCATCGGGATGTCGCATGTGGATGACTGAGGACCTCCGTCGTAGGGCGGTCAAATACAGGCTCAAGGGAAGAATCTCTACGAAAAGTATAATTTGGGCGGACAAGATTGCGCATGCAGTCGAATCCCAGAAGAAATCAAGCGACTTGCAGAAGGCGAACCCTATGCATCGATGTCAACGGGATACCCACAGTTCACCTCACAAAGGTATGCAAGCTGGAGAATGGCCTGAGCCTCGAAATCATTAGGACGAAAAAAGACATCAGAGAACAATAGGTGTGTCCTTTCCGCTATGGGTCCATTTTATACTTATAGTAAAATGTAGCTCCCTCAGGATGAAACAACGGTAATCCACCAGGCGCGGAAGGGGGGGAATCATGTGCGGCAGAGAGCAAAGAAGATGATTTCTCCATACCTATGATATGAACACTCACGATTGTTTTCATTAAGTTTGTTCAAGCCACCATTACTCCCGAAACACCACAAGGAGCATTAGCAAGACCTAAAGGTGTGTTTCCGCCTAGCGGGAGCCCTTCCACACAACGAAAGCTAATAAGGTATAGAACCCTTCAGACTATGGGAGTAACAATGATAGAAAGTTATCGCATAGGGAGGTCGTGTTTAGGGAATAGAGAATGGGCTTTTAGAGTTTAGAGGGGGGGTTAATCAGGGTGGGTTGTATATAGAGACAAGAAGGAAGCGAGGAGAATTGCATACAGGAGGGACGGAGTGGAGAGGATTGACTTAGAGAGAAAGAAAGAAAGAAAGAAAAAGGGAAACAGGGAGGTAAAAACTTTTCACCGCTTACGCGTCCTCATACCAGAGGTACGCACACCACTGTAGTTTCGAGCTAACTGACATTTTCAACATGCTTGCAAAAACTGAGAGACACGGAAACGCTATCTTCACCTGCTGACTATTTTGCGCATCATGCCGCAACAGGTCTTCGTGATACCGAGTGATATGCCGTGATCGCACACCATTCCAGACTGCCTGACCGAGATGTTTATCGTTAGAAGGGTTGACTAAATACCATGTGGGGTGAGGGAACATGGATGAAACTTCTTGCTTTGCCCTTCTTCACCTTTTTCTTTCTTTTCTCTCGCCACATGTCACGTTCTGTGCAGGTAGGCGGTCAGAGGCGGAATGGTGTCATTGGTCTCTCTGTGGGTATGTGGAGTGGAGTGAATTTTGTATACCTGCCATTTCAGTGGCTCGGGGCGAGTGCTAGAGCCGAACTGAGCTTCGGGGGGCGACCTATAGAAAGTAGGAAATGGAAGATATTTCAAGTGGATACTACCCTCAAAGGAGCCCGAAAAATACTCTAATAGCAATCCCTTAACTTGCCAATTCGCCATAATCCCAAGAGTATCATACAAAGTACAAACCTTAACGGCTTCACCACGCTTACCCTGGCCCTCAATCCACAGGTGGCACCAGGATAACAAACCTGATCGAACCCTACATGAACAGTCCCACGCAACGGAAGTCCAGGCCCTGATTTGGTATGGAGCCTACCTAATCGGAGTGCTAACTCAAAGGGGACAGCAGACTGTTGGGTGAGTACCGTATTTTTTGGTGTTATCCGGTTTTTCGCCAAGAGAGTGCGTCACTTAAAGTTGGACGGTGCATGGAACCAGAAATCAGCTCCTTCAATACACCTACATAACATGGTAACCTCATGCTGGTTTTAGGTGTCCTATAATCCAACATTAAGTGTGTGGTGCGCGTTTGATCACCATCTCAATCCTCGCACAGCAGGGATTGTAAGACCCTCAGCCTCATTGTTGTAGACACCTGAAATCCACCCTAGGTTACCATGTAAACTGGCAGCATGGAGGGCCTTATTTCAGACTCCATGCACCTTTCAACCTTAAGTGACGCACTCTCTTGGCGAAAAACCGGATAACACCAAAAAATACGGTATAGACCACTATTCTTAGCCAACAACCACCTCCAAGTAGCCGTGCCAAGGTTTTCGCCACTTTGAAGGTGGCTTAGCCTTCTGCAAAGTGGCAGGAACCTTGGCACGATTGCGGTATGGCACTCGCCGTTGGTTGTGATCCCAGAACGATGGGCAACGAAAAGTTCTTAGTTGCCGGTGTGATAGGATGTCCGCAGCACATGCTGGCGGATAGACTATGGTTCCGGTCATGATAAACCTGTACTCGGGGGTGCATGAACGTATGTTACATTTTGTGGCGCAGGGTGGCACAAAGTGATAAGAGTTGTCTGGCATGGTCCACACCCAATCCGCCCTATCACTTTGTGACGAACTGTGCCACAAAATGTAAAAGACTTTCATGCACCCCCGAGTACATGTGGCCATTGTTCAACTTGATTATTAAGCAAATTCTTCGGATTTTTGCTGGTGTTTTCACGATTTTATGACCGATTGTTGGGGTTTTCCCATGTGTAAGAGTCGGGAAATTCACAAAACACATCTTTAATGACCGAAATGCGCAAACCATACCCAAAAAATGCAATAGAATTTGCCTTTTTTGGCACTAGTTCAATGTCTCACCTCCGAAATACGAGTAACTTGGCCCCCCATACAAAATGACCCAACTTTAAACCCAAAGATGAAGGTCTTCCAGTTCACATTTTCAGAAATTATAATTGTAGATCAATGCAGCAGGTGTTGAGCTGCATTTCTACAATCTTAAAATCAAAAAGAAACTTTCTTTTTGGTAGCGATCATTCAACTTGAAACCAGTTGATTATTTTTCCCTTACATGATCAGGTTTATCGTGACCGGAACCATACTGTTACGGTTTAGAATCGACTCTCTTAACTTACTGTTTTCTAGCTTATCTGCGATTAACTGTTGCTAAATAGAGAGTTAGTCACGATCTTGGCTTTGGAAGGTTTTGCCGTTCTGCAGGGGTAGCGGTTGCCTAGGCTTGGCAGACAGGGGCTTCTATGTAAGTTAGGTTTTGTCTTCTCTGACGCTTTCCTTTCTTCTTTCCCTACGACCTCCCACGGAAGAGAGGACAATAGCGACGAAGAAGTGGCAACGAGGATCGTATGGTTTGAAGAGGGAAAATTGGACCTGTACTTAGCTAGTCGAACAACCTGCTGGGTTGAACTTTCTTTGTGACGGGAATTTTCTTTTTTCCACTGTTGCGACCTGTTTTCTAACCACCCCTTTCCTCCCTCCCTCCCTTTCCTCCCCACAGAACGACCCTCCATCAACTCTGCCTCGGGGCGTTTCTCTCTCTGTTTGCAAGTGCGTGCCTTGGCCACCCCGTCGCATACCTACCCCGACGCCCCCCCCTCTAGCCCCCTCGTCGCCCACCAGCGATACCGTCCCCGCTCTCCACCTTGTCACCACAAGCGTTCACAAGTATGCCCTTTTCTTCTTTTTTTTTATATCTCCCCGTTACTGACCGTTCCTTTCCAGTGCCTCTTAATATTTTCAACCTCAGCGATGAGTTCTTCGAGTCGTGCCTGAGAACCTCCGGGCGATCCGGTAACCAGTTGCCCATCTCGTCAGCCTCGACCCTCGTCTCACCTACTGCCTTCACGCCCGACCAGCTCGACAAGCCCAACATCAACGGGGGCGGCGTCGTCGCTCGCTCGTCCCGTCTCACCAACCGTTACCCCGCCGCATACAAAGACTTCTTCGGCACGCCTAGCGGGGCTCCCTGCATCTACAAGTCGGGTCCTGCCTGGCCGGTACCCAAGGGTCCCCAAGCGCAGCGCTACATCCGCGAGGCGCGCCCTGTCTACGGTCACCCCATCGCAGGCGACTGGCTCAAGATCGGTACCGACATCTACCAGGCCCTGGATGCTCTCGGCGTCAAGTGGACATCGATCGATCCCGTCGCCTTCGCCGACGCCGGGGAGGGGACGCCATTTTGCCCGCTCCTGATGTGGATCGGCGTGAAGCACGAGACGCTCGCCTTCGAGGCTGCAGTGACTGCCGCCGACGCCGTCAAGGCCATCCTCCGCCAAGCCGGCTTCCCCAAGATTGAGGTCGCTTTCCGCGAGTCGGAGGTGACGCGCTCTGTGGGTGGCCCGAAGCTCCTCTCGTTCAACCCCCTCCGAGACCCCATCCACGAGTTCCGCAAGGCCTTCACGCCCACGCTCGGCCTCTCCATCGCCCCGCTCAGGACGCCCCACTATGAGGGCACCGGCGCGCTCTATTTCCGCCTCGGCCGTGACGACGACCGCGTCGCCCTCCTCACCGCTGCCCACGTTGCTCGCCCGCCTCCCGCGTTTGCCAACACGGGCATGTCGCGCAAGGGCACCAGCCAGCCCCGCGAGGAGATCGTCGCGCTGGGCAGCATGGGCTACCGGAACGCGACAAACGCCATGATGGCCAGAATCGGCACCCTGGCTCGCTCCGTCGCCGTGTGGAAGGACGTGGTTGAGAGGCTGGGCGAACCCGTCGACGGCGAGAACGTGGCTGACACCGAGAGGCGCCTGGAGATCCAGGGCGAGGTGAAGAAGGCGACCAAGATGATCGACTCCTTGAACAAGCTCCACGACGAGGTTACCAAGCTCAGGACGAACCCGGACCAGCGCGTCATCGGCTGCGTCCTCCACGCGGAACCCATCGTGATCTCCGACGGACCCCACGGGTTTACGCGTGACTGGGCCTTTGTCCAACTCTACAAGGAGAAGATAGACTGGGCCACCTTTCAGGGAAACAAGGTCTACGTCGGTACGTTTCTTCCCCACCCGCTGTTTCCGTTTCCGTTTTTTTTGGCTGACTAGTGTGATCTTGCAGGTGGCAAACTCTCGCCGTCCGACTTCGGCGAGCTCTTGTTCCCGCAGCCCGAGGACCAGGCGGACTACAAGTACCCGGCCGATGGGCTCCTCCAGGCCTTTGGCGTCGTCAAGGATCACGAGATGCGCCATCCCCAGCACCACGACGCGGATGGCGAGAAGGCACTGTTGGTGGTGAAGAACGGCCTGACCACGGGCACCACCATCGGCCGCGCCAACGGGCTGGACTCGTTCACTCGCGTCTATAACGACTACAGCATCGAGAGCACGTCTGTCGAGACCGCCGTCCTGCCCTACAACAAGCAGCGCGGCCCCTTCTCCGCCCGGGGGGATTCGGGATCCATCATCCTCGACAGGTCCGGTCGCATCGTCGCCTTGCTCACCGGCGGCGGCGGCTCGACCGACGAGACCGACATAACCTACGGGACCCCGTACTGGTGGCTCGAGGAGCAGGTCAAGAAGGCTTTCCCCGGCTGCTTCCTCTACGAGGTCGTCGGCTAGGTTCGTGCAATTCTTTTTTTCCTTTCCTTTTGTCCATTTGGTGTAGGAAACTGGGCCACCATCTAGTTTCTTAGAAAATTTGCACATACTGAATTACTAACATTCAACAAAAAACTTTTAAAAAATAATTCCTCTGGTAGTTTTGTGAAGAAACGCCTTTCAGGACCTTTAGTGATTTTTATTTTATGTTCATTTTATTGGCGCGCTCAGAGGGGTCATTTGGAACACTGTGCAATACCGTGAAAACTCTTGATTGGCTATCAGATTATCAGCGGAAATCAGCCCGTCAGCCCACGATAGGTTTAGTTTAACCAATTAACAGAATTGCGAATACCAGTTAACGAGATCCAATACCGTTGAATCTGGTCTTATACAGACCGTTGCCAAGTTGGAAGTAGGTAAAATTAGTGTTGGACTATACTATATGTGGAAGAAATAGCGAAAAAACATCAAAGCGAAAGTGCAATCAAAACTGATTTCTCTTGCTAATTGGCTAGAGAGCCGGGTTGTGCTGCCCAAGATGGTATAGTCATGCGAGTCACCACATTGGCAACGGTCTGTATAAGACCAGATTCTACGGTACGTCTGGAGGGCCGATCTTATACCGTGTTGGGCAAACATTAATCCTTCTTAGGAGTCTTTGACTCAGAATCCGGAGATTACGGGGCTGTCGGAGATAGCCAATCCCAAGAGTTTTTACGGTAGACTATTTGATAAGGTTGTGCAACAACTTCAATTCTGACTCAAACCGCAACACAACTTTCAGCATAATCTTAGATGAAAGCGAAAACCATAGACTGGTTCTAATTTGCTATTTAAGTAATTCTACCGGAGATAATTCTAGTTTACCTTCCCAAGAACAACCTATTACCCATTTTAGGAACTTTGGATCAGGTTGGCCACCTGGGCTGGTTTTGGTTGACTGGCACTATACCTGACGGACGTAGTCTCTCCGCGGTATATAGGTAGGCCGTGAGCTCGACTCGGTGCGTAACAGGCTCCTTAACAAACTTTTTCCTAATGTATTCCACTTTCTTTTTCTCGCCTCGCCTCGTATCGTATTATCCATCACACTCGTTCCCCCTCATCTATCTCTTTGCTCATTGTTGATGCCGACGCGGTGAATTGCTGTCTAAGTAGACCACTCGGACTCGCCGACTCAGCCCCTTGTTGGTCGGCCCTTGTACGGGATCAATTGTTTCTGCTTCTTGGACATTCCCAGCGTATCTTGTTGTCATACCTTTCATTTAAACTACAACTTGTAACCAAACGAATGGGGGTTACCGAAAAAACGTGCAGCGGGGAGGGGTGATGGTACGTCTTTATATATTGTCCTCTGCAATGAACAGTGTTCATGCCTATTCTACCTTGTGTGTGATTCAGTGACAGTTTGATACCAAAGGTAAAGCTCGACGTGGGCACTTGTTACTCCGGTGCAGAGTCGCGCTTTGTGACGTTGTCTCTCTCCTCTCTCTCACCCACCAACTTCAAGGTGGTGACCAAGAGTCCATGTCAACTTCGCCTCGCAATCTCCACCGCACTGGAAACCGCAGTCATAAGAGGTACTAAGTCTGGACGAGGAGTTGTGGGACCTATCGTAATAGCAACCCGGTTTCCTCTTATGCCACCTCGTCCACCCAAGCACCGAGATAGTAGGCACTATACTGTATCCCAATGAAATTACAATGCGTAGAGTCTGAGTCATTCCATACTACCTGGTTGTGCCATATAAAGGTGTCCCCAGCTCCGAATACCGCTGTTACGTGGTGCCCTGTCCCCAGTGTCGATCCCGGTATGCTCTGTATCCATATTGATGCAGGCTGTCCACCTTGGCTTCGGCATGGTCTTCAGGGCCGGATGTACGGTGCAGATACGCAGATATACACAATAGCTTGGCGTACGCAGTGGATGGCTTGAGAACAATGCAGACTTGTGTTTATTAAAATAGCTTCGTTCATGAGTCGTTCAAAATACGATAAGCACTCACAGCGCTGCTACGGTAGGCCCGCCAAGGACCCTATGCTAACGAGTGAGAGGAACGGACGGTCGGAGGACGCCCACCATGTTCTCCAGATGCACAGCACCTCTCTACCCTGTAGAGTAGAGTCTTTACTACCTTGGTACGTTTACTACCTGGGTAAGGCATCTCAATTATTGCACACATAGCCGCGTATGTATTGAAATGGTTCAGCAAGTGTTATGTTTATCCATAGCACTTGCTGTCATTAAAGGCTTATAAGTATGTAGCATAGCTATGCATTCTGTGCGAGGCAAATAGAAGCGAAAAGGCGGCACAAACAACACCTTCCAAATGTGAGAGCTACCAAAATAGGGAGTTCTTATGTCGCGTTTTCCGAAGCGTACACGCCATCAGAAATAATACTTTGATTAGACAATGTGGCGGCGGATCTACCGCCGTTTTTGGCGGGTTCTGGTATCGATTCCGGTGGGGTTTCCACCAGAGGCCAACGCTAAGCCGCGGTTGTGCCTTCCGCGGCGGAGAGATCCCCGCCCAAAAGTATACCGGTATTCTGGGCCCTAAATCTGGACCCCTTCGGCATATTCCCGCACAGCAATCCCGCAAATAAAAGAAGAGGGATACCATACAGGTATATGACGTTAGTAATTATAGTGGTACGCGTATGGACTGGTGGAGGGATGGGCAAGCCGTGTTCCTTCCTTGTCCTTTCCTAGCCGCGATCTTTCCTCCTTTTCTTCCCTTACGCACTCAAGTTCTTTTCTTCTCTCGAGTCAAGTCTTTCCTCTCCTTTCATGACTTTATACAATCAATCATGATCTCCATCACCGCTTGATAAACTTCTGTGCATTCACTTGTGGCGTTCCACTCTACTGCGTAAAAACCCTCCTTACCAATCATTGCCTCCGCTTCCAACAAAGAGAGTACGGCAAAACACACCAACGTGGATTTTTTGAGCTATAATTACCCAAGCCTCTTAAGCTATTTGTTTTCAGGAAAATAATGAAAGAGGTTCACCCATGTGCGAAGGCCTTGGGCTAAAGTAAAGGGGTCGTTTAGGGCCTGCTTGATACGCAGGGACTAGTAAACTGGAATATTGGACTTGAAAAATAGGGTCCGGAAACTTTGAAGCCGAGACTTTGGAAATCAGTCAGGAGAACGAAACACGACAGGATTTAGATTTGGACTTTAATGAAATGGTATCAACTTGGGTAGTAGATTCTGATGTAAAGCAAATAAATTCAAGATCAAAGGCAAGAAATATTAAAATGGTTAGAGATAATATTTTTTTATAGTTTGTTCTCGGCGACTGGATTTTCTGCGAAAATCCTGATCTGGAATCCTGATCTAAATCCTGAAAAAGGTATGTTAGTATAACCCTGACAGACCAAAGGTGACTGGACCTCAAGTCGAGATTTAAGGCACGATCCGGACTTTGAGTCCAAATCCTGGCATACTAAAAAAAACAAAAAAAACAGGCCCTTCTTACTTGGTTCCCTGGAGTGTGGCCAGGTATCAGCTCTTGTGCGTCTCGGGGCGCCTATCTGGACGCTGATCTTTTGTGTGTGGGGTATTCGTACCTCAGAGGCAGGTATGATATGGTACTTGTAGAGTGTGTACTGTATGGCATTCTTGGAAAATGGTCCCCAGTGTGTTTCAAGGCATGGGTTGGGTGGTGGCTCTGTAGAAAAGAACGCCGAAGGAAGCTTATGTAAACTACGACTGCAATATGAACAGTATGACCATTATTATTATTATAATCGACCTAAGAAATTGATTGTTTGGGTATACTACTGTAATCACCAATGGATGTCAGTGGGAAAAGGTTCTCTTCGTGTCTTTCTTGCAATCTCCTCCCGGTATTCAATCCCCACATTTTTTTCCTACCCTACTACACATCTGCTTCATGCGTTTTTATTATTCCTGTTTTCCCATACCGGTATTACTCAACTACCGGTATGTATATATTTTTAACTCCTCATTTCTCAAGAGGAGAGCTTAGTGCATGGGTTCCATCTTATGACTCATGCCGGAGAGGTGGAACAATAGGCAGTAACAAAATTTGCTGCAACAGAGTCAGATCCTAGTATGGCAAATTGGGAGTTACATGAAGCTGCCCTATGGCCCTATTTATCGGATTTCAAGTTAGAGGTTAGCTTGGCTTTAAGTACGTTGCCGGTTGGCTTTAGCTTAGCGGTTGATCCAGACCCAGGCCATTCTACTCATAGCAGCAGGTGAGAGCGGTGTTTGGTCGTTATATAACCTAGCGGGTCGGGGTCAACATCTTTCCCTCCCGAGTAAGTATTTTCACCACACCCTCCTGCCAACCCCAAGCGGCAAACAAGAGTGTTGTTTGCCCGATATTCCCTGGCTTGATGAGGTTGGCCGCTTTCAGCCCTAGTAGTATTTTGACCACTCATGTCCAGGGTTCCGAATAGTCCGACCGGTCAAGTCTTGGAGGCGGGACCGGGCTGGCCAGTCCTGGTGATGGCGATCACTGGACCCGACCAACTTGGGTGGTCCGGTCTGGTTTGAACTGGTCCCAGACCAGTCTTTATGGGGGATCGCATAAGTCTGAATGTCACCAAGCTCAACACACGCTAAGAATAGAAGTATAGCTATTGTAGGATCTTAAAGTCGCTTGTCACGCTATGAATCAACCGCTCCTCAATAGAAGCTGATCTAATATCCTAGAGACGATAATATGTGGTAGAAATACGATTACCTGATGGATAAGTCGCATCCAATACCGGTATTGTGGCATGCGGTCATGTAATATCACTCACTTAGTGAACCAAAAATGGTTCAATACTCAAGAACCGATTTTCACCACCCCTAATCTAAGCGAGGCACTATCTCCACCATATAATTCATGGAAAACAATTAGTTTAATTAAAAGCTTTACTTGAACGTAATATATAGTGATAAAAATAGCGTATTTTATTGCTTGGCAGGCCTGGTCAGACCAGTCTTGGTCAAGTCGGTTTCCATAATCCTGACAGTCCAGGTGGTCTAATTTCCACCATTGGACTTGACTTGACTTTTGACCTGACTAGCTAGTCCAGTCCAGTCTTCCGCCGACCATTCGGAACCCTGGGTGATGCTGATGCCGTCATATGCTATGTAGACAAAGGGAACGCAGCTAGGACTAGATACAATTTGTGGTGGCCATACACAATCTTTAAACCTCTATATTAGAATGACGATTTATCACCAGGAAATAAAAACTAGATTGTCAGATTCTCTATATTTCAAAGTACCTCTGGCTTGATACTCAGGGTCGTACCTCATTGATTTGTTGTAATAATCAAATGGAGATTTGATTTTCCAATGGTTGCTATGGGTGAGCCGGATCGCTGTCGTGAGCCGCATCCTTGTACCTTACGTTAATGAAAAACCACACTTGGTATATGAAATAGACAATGTTTAAACATCTATATCAGAATAACGATTTATCACCAGGAAATAAAAACTAGATTTTCAGATTCTCTATATTTCAAAGTACGTTGGGATTGATTCTCATGGTAGTACCTCATTGAGTTGTTGTGATAATCAAAGGTAGATTGGATTTTCCAAGGGTTGCTATGAGTGAGCCAGATCCCTCTCATGAACCACATCCTTGTAAATTACGTTATCCGATCCTGGTTCTGAGCACCCTGACCTCATTCCACTTGCTTGACCTACAAGGGATGCCTGTCCTTATGCAGGATAGTAGGTAACGTACAGGTGACGCCCGTTATTATACACGACAGTAGGTACTCGAGTAAGGGGGAAAATATTGGGACAAGCAGGGGGATAGCAGAATTACACTAGTTAGTAGTTTTCTTACCATTTTGGTTCCTTGATTACTCCTTTCAAGGGATATGCGCAGGCCTCTACTACTCCTGCTTGTTCCAATACTTCACCTCTACCTCGAGTAGATACCGGAAGTTACCATTTCCAAAAACGACTGTAGGGCCAGCCCGTCAAGCAACAGTCCGGCGGTGTTGACAAAAGATGGTCGCCGTGCCCGGTTATCATTTTCCACGGTGTCTGCGACAGGCAGGACTATAGGACGCTAGGGGCCTGGTGTCCGGACGGGATGGTCGGAGACATTGAATATATTACGTTCAAATAATGGTTTTGGAAATGAAACATATTGTTTCCATCGATTGTATATGGTCGAGATAGTGGCTCACGTAGATTAGGGGTGGCTGAAACAGGTTCCCAAGTGTGTAACTATTTTTAGTGCACTAAGTGAGTCATAATACAGGCACAATATGCGACAATTACCTAATTTACGGGGATGTGGCTCTGCACAGGAATCCTACTCACTCATAGCAATCATGGGAAAATCAAATCTACATTTGATTATCTGATCAAATAAATGAGATACGACCCTGAAACTCAAGCCACAAGTACCTTCAAATATAGAGTATCTGAAAATCTAGTCTTCATTTTCAGGTGATAAAATGTTACTCTGATATAGTTGTTTAAAGATTGCCTATTATTTATATAAAGGGTCGTTTTTCATAAGTATAAAAACTTTGAAAACCCTGCAAGAAGTACATAATACAATAGATAGAAGGATAGTATAAGTCTTAGATATTCAGAATAACCAGGGTTTCATTTTCTTGATAATGATTTTTGAAAGCCACAGTGATTAAAAAAGAGGGAGAAAATACGTGGAAATTAGATCTGAATTGGATCAATTTTACTATGTAATCTCTATATAGGTAGTTGGCCTATGAACTCACTATCGTTGAATAACCTTTATGATCACATCAGAAGTAAGGTTTGAAGTCAGATAAATATTGCCTTTTATATTTCCTACCGGTTCTTAAAGATTATTGCGATTTAACCAAAAACCTGTATGTTAATCATGAACCAGGTGAAATCAAATCATGGGGCTTAGAGTTTGTTACAGGGCGGCTGGCGCTCACAAAAACGGGGCCCCCAAGCCTGTGTCCCCGCCCCGCCCCACTCAGCCTCCTGGGGTGGGGTGTCTTTTTCGGCATTCCCTGCCCCTGTTTCCACTCCAGCCCCCACCCCACCCATTCCTCAGCAGGGTCCCCGTTAAACAACAGTGGTCACAAAGGGGGCCCCGAAAAGGGAATGAATGTGGGTGGGCCGCGGGCGGGGGCGCTGTTGGGATTACACCAAAAATACCGCCCCGGCCCCGATTAAGGGCGTGGTCTGCGGAGTGAAAACCCGCCCCGCCCTGCCCCTCCCGACCCTGTAATGAACACTAGTTGGGATCACTACAAGTCAATTACCAACATGATCAGGTTTAGTAGAGAAGAGTAGCCAGTATGCAGCATAGTTTGGAGTGTATATTAATTATAATAAGTAGCAGAAAGAGACTTATTGATTGTAACTAAAAGCAATTAATATAGAATCTAATCAACAGCTATTGTTGATCCTTGCTCCAAGCACTGCGCCTAGACTCCCCAGAACCGATAACTTAATCTAGCAACTCTGTGTTTGTTGAAATCTTGATATTATAGCAAAATAAATATACGATAAGAATTTATCCTAATCATTTGATAGTTTGATCATGATCAATGCACAAAGTATGTAAAACCTTTGATTTTACCTTGAAAATTGAGTTACCATCTTGGATATAATAGTCAATGGGATTACAAGATATTGAGTTAATAGGGAGACTACATATGTAGATATTACATGAAAAATTGAGGCAATTTGTATATAATTTGCACGTATTATCTACCTATTTTTGAATCAGCATCAGCAAAAACGGATCCTGCGTCTGATCCGTCGGCGTTGCATCCTGATGCAAGCGACATATTTTCTGCGTCCCCTGGGTCCTGTGTGTCCTGACTAGCGTTGCAACGTTCCTTGCGGCCTGATGCGACGTCACATCCACCCAAGGTCTAGACGGCCCCAGACTCTCCATCCCGTCCTCCTCGCCTCTTGTCCGCGTCGTGATGTATCCCGCCCCTCATCCCCACTATCACAACTTCAATTAATTCGGTGCTTCCTCAGACGTCGGCCGGCGTCTAGGGCGGCAGCACTTTTTTTTTTCACATCTCAAGTTTCACATCTCACATCTCACATCTCACGTTTCACATCTCACGTTTCACATCTCACGTTTCACATCTCACGTTTCACATCTCACGTTTCACATCTCACGTTTCACATCTCACGTTTCACATCTAACGTTTCACGTTTCACATCTCATGCCTCATTGGTCTGGTGAACTAATGATCTGGGTTTCAAGAAAGTCACTTCTATATCTTCTAGTATATACACTATCAAGATATAGGATTCTCACACATAGTGGAGGCTTGATTCTCTCATCTGGACTCTTTAACAAACCTCGTTAAATGTTCCCAGATCAATCCGGCTTACACAAGCCAGCGCTGGTCCTCCTCCGGGATCAGGTGCGCCAACCCGAGAATTGTCCCAATATCAACTATTGTAAACCCTCGCATATCCTGCTTTATCTGCACTGTAACAAGGCCATGTAGAGCCGATAGACACCCCGAGCTGAGTGGGGTCAGCATCTGAATACCCGCGACATGACGGACCATATCATCGGATCTGTAGTCCCGGATTTTCAAGAGGGCAACTATCCTTGCCGGTACACGACGCTGCAGTGCATCATACATTTCTTCCGTAGCCGCCTGTACCCAAACCCAATCATTGCAACTGCCCTGGTTTCTAAAGTGTAGGGCGCCGGTGGATCGCGCATGGTGGATCTCGTAAACATCGGCTTCTGGGAACGCAAGAACTGGTATTTCGAATTGTGTCAGTAGCTCAACAGGGAGTAATCGAAGCATCACATGGTCCTCAGGAAGACGGGGCGCTGCGGGCAGGTTATGTCGGCTATATTGGATCCATGCACGATATACAATCTCAAGTGAAACTCCGGAGATCCGGCTAAAATACACGACATTATACCCATCCTGCCGACGTCCCTTCATGATCTTTCTCCGAATGACCGGCCGTGATACAGTGCTGGTTGTCCTATCTAAATGCTGTAGCAGGTCCGCCGCGTAATCCGCTCCGCGAGCTTGGAGTGATTCCAAGTTCAATAGTCTCATCCGGATTGCATGTTGATGACCCTAGCTGTGCACGATCTGGCGTGTGGCATCATTTTTATTTGATTATCGCCATCAGTCCTTGATTTTCGTCTTGTGACCTAGCTTTCCGGTGTCTGTGGAATACATCGGAATATTGCTAAATTGGGGTACATGGTCACAAGAGTGGCTTAGTAGATGCATCTTGCTGAAGTTGAAATGTGCTTCGGCATGAATCATGTCCATAGGCAGTTCGTTCTCTTCGTCACGATCGTCGTCACAGATCCGGCGCCGTTGGGACGGGGCCACTGGTTCCCTTATCAGGGCGCTCTGACGTCGGATCTCGTTTCGTTGCTTGTCAACTTTGGCCTGTGTGTGTTTTGTCACTCGAAACTCCAAGAAGATATCTTTCATCCGATGAAACTGCCCCAGATAATCTTGCATGTAGGCTATGGTGTCTGGGGTGTCGCTTCGGTATTGTACCATCATATTGAAGTTGACCAGTGCTGTGACGCATCCGAGAACACGTTTCAAAGGAATTGCTGGTGCGCCTCCTGGTTGGCGAAGATTCACAGCGAGAACTCCCCAAATACAGCGCCCCAGATTCCTTATGTCTTTCCCTTGCCACTGTGTAACCTCGTAGTAGGCCTTTTTGTGAACCAAGAATTCTGGGTATGGTGGTAATGTAACGGGGTCTTGGCACTGGACGTTAGTCCAAGGCACACAACTACAGGAAGGTCCTAAACGATAACACTCGTTTAGTGTGAGGGTTCGGAGATGATAATCTCAGGTCAAGGCTGATCGTGTAACGATAGATCAGGGTCAGGGTTCGTGGGTTCTTGGCGTGGAACTTGAATATCAGAATAGAAGACGTTATATTCTGAAGTACAAGAGTTGTGAAAGAAATACCAGGTAGCGTAAAGAATCAAGGAAATAAGGGGCTTTTTTTTTTTTTCTTTTTCTTTTTCTTTTTCTTTTTCTTTTTAATCATATATTCGTTGTTAAGGTACAAGAAATCGCATGGAGCGCTAGCTATGGCGAAAACAAAACCCACAAGCAATCCAACGACCCGCTTCACCTCGTCATGGGACAAACAAATACCCCCCACCCGGAGGCAAGCAATCAAACACGAAGACCGAAACCGTACTCCCAAGACCCTATGGTATGGGCCTAACCGCACACCAGCCACAAGCCTAAACTAATGGGGAGGAAAGCATAGGAAAGCCAAACACGAAGAAAACCAACATAAAGATGCACAGGAGCAAAGAAACCCTTCAGCAGGCTCCTCAAAACAAAAGAAAAGAATCTTACGGCCCACGGCCGACGGAGGGGAAGGGATAAAACAACTGTTGCCTGTTGCCTAAGGAATTTCCCCGAACCCAATGGCTTAGAGGCAAGACGAGACACGGGCGGAGAGCCCGGTAATCGGCGCGCACCAGGCCTTTAGGATCATCCAAGGAGACAGTGCAATACCATGGAATACCGTAACCCAGCACGAGTTGCGACCGTAGAGTAAGTCGCGTAGCGGGTGAAGAAGGCGAGGGGAGCCACCCGGCGAGGAGAGCCACTCAGCAGAGGGGATGCTAGCCACAGCGGATAGACCAAGGGCCGACCGGCCAATATTACCGCCTCTCTCACGTGGTCCCTTGTTACAGGAGAGAGAGCGTCACTACCGGAAGGGATCCCGGACGAGGGGGAGACCCGAGGAGGAGGACAGAGGAGGAGGCAGTAAGGTGCCAGCTAGGTGTAGAGTACGGTGCAAGCGGATCTAACGCGTGGGAAGCGGGAGAGGGAAGGCTCGCCAAGGACCAAGAAGTACGAACACGGGGGACCGAGACGAGGTCACGAGTTTTCGAAAGCCAACCGTTCCGACCGAGCAACTCAGGAGAGAGTGCAATACCAGAGAGCAGGGCCTCCAGGGCAACTACTTCACCGATAACTCGAAACTAGGAACCGTGTGTTGATGATGGAGGGAGGCTCGCCGACCGCGCAAATCGCTAAGCGAGACGCGTCGCGAAGTGCGGGGTAAGGGGGAGAAACGCCAACGCAAGCGCGAACAAGCGAAGGCAGGATCAAGAACCCCGTGGGAGGGGAGGCCAAAGACCCCAGAGAGAGGAAAGGGAAGACGGGTGCGTGAAACCCCTAGCCAGAAGCCATCAGGGGAGTCCAGAGGCGGAGGACACTCTCACGATGATTTCTCATGGTGTTGAGATTTCAATCGCTGGAGGTGGAGCGGACGAGAAAGATGAAGGAAATAAGGGGCGGAGCCCCCTTATATAGAAGGAAATCCTAGCACAGCCTTTGCCGCCCGACTCATACCCCGGTATGAGTCGCATATCCGCGTAACCAAGGAAACAATACAATTTGTCGTAAACCTTACAAAGGAAATCCC
>Ga0307513_10001250_pt1 | contig 36845 bp, 33 predicted proteins | sample 15_EM_MG_FD_202174 | JGI IMG/M metagenome (GOLD analysis project Ga0307513, IMG submission 202174) | Populus trichocarpa ectomycorrhiza microbial communities from riparian zone in the Pacific Northwest, United States - 15_EM | ecosystem: Host-associated > Plants > Roots > Unclassified | place... | reverse complement strand
AAAACAGGGATTAAAGAAATATATGGCAAAACATCCGTGCGTGTCTGTGCCCCCATACAAATGATCCCCCTTCATTTTCGGGTACTTATGGCCTGGGACAAGTATAAGGGGAATTGTGTAGCCGAATACCCGTGGGCTATTTATGCTAAATTTTGCTGATGCCAGAAGGTCTGTGGAACTCTTGGCGCACTGGCTGGCTAGAGCAGATATCATTCTCTGAGTGGTGGAGGCCGTCGAACAAATAAGAGGAAGTTCGTCAGACTTACCATTGATGCCCGGTACGGAGGGCTGTCCGACCCAATAGATGGTGCCCTAGATGACCATTTCGCCATAATCCGCCTTGCCTAATGTCAGCCTGGTGGGCACAGTATGTGGGGTGAATGGTGTTGTCAAAGGAATGGTCTGCCTTAACTTATTAGTATCGGTATATAGTAATGCTTGATGGACCTCATTACTCAATTGTGTCACATTTGATTCTGGATTAGTTGGTTTCCCCACAACTACGGGAGCGCTTTCGTTCATTTCAGTCCTTAACATGGCGAGCTTGGCCAGCCACTGGTTCGTTGGTATCAGGGTTTCTGTGGTAATCTGTCGCAGCAAAGCGCCTCCACTTGACACTTTATAACCAAAGCCAGGCGAATTCTGGATGTTTTTACTTCAGCCCCTACATTATTCCAACGTACTGGTAAAAGTGCCCCCCTAGGGGATTAACGAGCAGTTAATCTAGGTCAACCCGCAAAATGATCCCTGTCTTGTACGAAAACCTCACCCATGGCACTTGTACTAGCGGTGCGAATCTTTCCAGTGAATGCAGGGGATTCTGTTGATCCTATTCCTGTCCGATATATAATCCGGAGCCTTGTTTTTTTCTGCTTAGGCTGCCGCCAATTTTCCTGGGAGTATCTCCTAGACTAACACGATATTGAAATCTTATTCCACCCTTGTCAATGTTTGAGACATGGATTACTAATAAGCTTTTGAACCATGGCCTTCGCATCCCGGATTAATTCAGCATATTTGTGGCTACATACTGGTGCACGACTGTACCGATCTGGCGTCCGCCCCGACGGCATTGCGTTCGGTGAGGCAAGCCAACCCAACCCAAAACCTTCGCAGCGATACCAGCGCAATTATGGTCATGGAGCCAATATTAATTGTGGTTTGAAGTCTGCTCATTTGGGAAATTTTACTTACTAACAAAAAGCAGATAATACGGGTGGCATAGAATGTTCAACGTCTTCACGGCCGGGGAAATAAGGTGTGGAGAGTTTTCTTTTTGGGAAACACAACTACATGCGCTAAGGCACCATACCTGACAACGTGCTAGGTCGTTCAAACTTCCTCCTCTGGGTGGGGTCGAAAGACACTAAAAAACCTGCTCTCTGGGGCAAATAAGAAAGACCAAAGCCCTAGACCCTACCAAGAGAGGCAACACCAACGTCCTAGCACATGATCCGATTTTGCCAGCTCTTACGGTATATTGCCAGACAATGTTGGTGTGATGTGGCATGGCGGTGCGGCAATTGTACGCCTGAAGAGTTTTGCTTCGGGGAATCTCACTGGCCATTAGGATGGTCAATTCCAATAGATCCCCCCGAAGTTGATTATCAAGTGACAATAAGCGGGTGCGAAGTTTAGATCGGTAGCGTTGTCGACGTAGGGCGCAGTTTGGTCGTGGGAGGTTCTTGCAGCCATGGGCCGGGAAAAGTTTGACCTTTTCCGAGGAAAATATGCAAAGCCCCCGGGAAACATCACTGTTTGGCATAGTTCCCTTAGGCCTCCCAGAATCCTTGGTATACCCTGCACTTCCATTTTATTGGGGTTGCGCCTAATTCTCCTTCGTTTCTCCGTGGCATTTTGGGTTTGTTGTTGGCCATCAATCTAGCTACGGCGAGTGATAAATGCGCTCTCGAATTTTAAAGTATCGGGACACCTTGGCGCCAAGGATCTGTGCTTTCGGCAGGCCTTAACATTAATGGGTCGGGAAACTCGCGAGTAACGCATGGGGATAATCGATTGGACGTTTCCAATAACTTTCTGCCAGGATCTTGGATGTTTCCCAACCTCTTGTGGGAAGTGGGGAAGCCGAAAGGGCATTTATGGGATTAGCACCTGAAGAGCCGCAAGGAGTCATAGGAATCAACCCTTGGGTTCCATTTCCTTCCATCCATCCTTGAAAGACAAAGCTGACTCTTCAGATAGGATATTCCGAAGGAATCACGCAGCCGCATTCGTTTGCATGCATTCTTGTTGTTGCATCGATAGCATATCCGGGGACAAATGTGGGCCAATTGCTGGCTTGCGTTACAACATTATAGATCAGAAGCCCTTTGAGGCCGGCAGGAAAGGCGGATAGGAGTAGCACAGGTTTTGAGGCGCCGAAAATTACCCTGCGGGGCTACCCTGCCCGACTTGTTTACTACAAAGTTCTAGGTTTCTGCCCCGCTATTTCAGTCTTCAATTCCGACATGATTATCGACTTATCGAGCACCGTTTAAGATCTATCGTCTGCTTAGTGGGGAGAAAGACTAGCAATATTTCAACTCTCGTACGAAGTAGGGCGTTTGCAGCCCGAGGTATGGCTTGTGATCTGGAACTCCTAGTCTCGATAAAGGAAGTTGGAGTATGGTGCTGAGCATTATCGCAGGTTTCGGTTCCCCAAAATCTTCGACCGGTCCTAAGAGAAACTTGTGACTTGATCTCTTTCTCTATCGAAGAGCCCTGGGATATTGTGGAGCGATCGACACACCTTCACTACATCTATCGCCAGTCAAGCATGGAAATCTATATTCGAGACATTCCTTATAGTAGCGGCCGGGATTCCGAGCTGAGGAGAACGTTGGAGCCCCATCTCAACGAGCTCGGGGTTCTGGCCTTTAGAGCTATAGTTTTTAAGGGAAGGCCACGCAATGGAGGTCCGAAAGCTGGAACCCTCACAGTTCCGACCCGAGAGGCGGGGAACAAATTTCTTAGTTCCTACGGCCCACAATATAGGGGGACCCCACGCACGATCAAGATGCAAGGCCATGGCCTTAGATTCGCCATTAGCAATAAGCCTTACGATCACTACGTAGTCAAGAGCTTACAGAAGGAGCAAGAGAGCTTGATAAAGGAAGCCCAGCAACAGCCCCGGATACAAAGGACGAGACCTCCTGGGAAAAAGTTCGATATCGAAAAAGTTGAGTGCGGTGTCTGGTCGACTGAGGCAGAGGGATGTGTTCCGGTATTCGACTGTTACTATTCAATCGATGTTGTTGGCACTTTGCGTTTTGGGGGGAGGGCTGTCCATGTTGTTTTCGAGAGCCAGGGCAATCCTCCTCAAGATGATGAATTGAGTCATATATTCGAAGGGCTTGGTCTAGATATGCTGAATGGCGGTAGTTCGGCTGATAAGTCAATTGTGGCCAGGTATATTGATATGACCTCGATCGTTGTTTCTAAGGGGAACACCAAATCTGTTACCTTCACATTAGATAAGGCGCCTAGATTCTACAATGAGGTCCCGCAGCTAGACGAGCTTTTGTTCGGATTTTTTGGGAGGGATGTTCGGAAGCGCGTTTCAAGCTTGGGCGCGGACCACGCTCTTTATGCACCATTCGCTTTTGTATACCGAATATATCTCGAGGAGGCCCGCGATATAGATTCTGTTATGCTTCTTGGCGAGCATCGTGGAATCCCTCCGGTGGTCGAGAAGCGAACGGCTCTGCGTTTCGCAGCGCTTGAATTCCAAGAGTCGAGCAAGGAGCTAGTTGGAAGGCTAGGGAGGCAGTTTTTTGGCCCGGGAATGTTCCCCATCGCATTTCAACTCAATAGAATATGGGCCAATGGCCATCTACCCCCAAGCTCTGTGCTGGGGCTTTTACCTCAGGTCGATTCATTCGTTAGGAAGTACGGTTGTGAAAAAACCGCTACAATCTTGCAGGAGTTTGTGGGGGTTCTCGCGCGAGAGGATCCAACAAACGAACCCGGCACGCTCTCTCACCAAGCCCTCCTATCTGAATTGAATGAGTGGGCAGCCTCACTCTTGGGTCGCACAGGATCATTGATAGCTTCAATCCTAGAAAGGGCCCAGAAAAAGCATATGGCTCTTATTCACCACGTTTCTGTGACACCTGCTGGTTGCTATTTTTACGGCCCCTCCCCGGAACCTCAGAATAGGGTGCTTCGAAAATATCCAGACCACCACGAACATTTTATACGAGTGACTTTTTATGAGGAAGATGGGGAACAGTTGCTATTCCAGCATAATGTGGACCAGTCACCAATCTACAACACTCAGTTTCGCCTTTATCTCTCAGAAGGTGTTACTATTGCCGGTAGAAAGTACGAATTCTTGGGGTTTTCTAGCTCGTCTTTACGGACTCAGAGCTGCTGGTTTATGGCACCTTTTTATCTGGGTGGTGAACGCCTCGATCCCAAAATCGTCACTTCTAGGCTTGGTGATTTTTCGAGAATCACATGCCCGGGTAGGTATGCAGCTCGGGTAGGTCAAGCATTCAGTGACACATATGGTTCCATTGACGTCAGAGCGGAACACGAGGTAGAGATCCCCGATGTGGAAAGAAATGGACGAACCTTCAGCGATGGGGTGGGCACAATTTCGCAACAGCTGCTCGACCGAGTTTGGGGAGAATCCGAATCGCTGCGCAAGACTCGGCCAACGGTATTTCAGATTCGATTCGCCGGAGCTAAAGGAGTGGTCTCCCTGGACTCACGGCTTGTCGGAGACCAGTTCTGCCTTCGGCCCTCAATGATCAAGTTCAGGGGTTCGTCTGACCGCAAAATCGAGATTTGTCACTCCGCAACCTGGTTGCCTATGTACCTAAATAGGCCTCTGATAAAGGTCTTGGAAGATATTGGTGTTGCTGAAAGCACTTTCATGACACTTCAGAAAGACGCTATTGAGGAGTTACGACAGTCGACAACTTCAGTGGCTAATGCAGCGAATTTCCTAAAACGCCAACGAATCGCCTCGACGGCTATAAGGCTCCCATGGGTCATTGAGTCACTGAAGAATCTTGGGTTCAATTTCAGAGACGACCATTTCCTAGAGCAAGCATTCGAGCTGTCTCTAATCACATCTTTGCGGAGCCTGAAGCATAAGGCAAGGATACCGGTCAAAAAGGGCATGACGCTTATTGGGGTAATGGACGAAACTGGTTACCTACAAGAGGGCCAAATATATGTCACGGTCCAATCTCGAGACCAAAGCGTATCGGAGAGTATATCGGGGAGGGTTTTGATCACCAGATCGCCGGTACACCACCCCGGGGACGTGCAAATGGCATTGGCTATTGGTGCGGGCGAATTGCCCCGGGATTCTCCACTTCGGGCTTTGCATAACTGTGTTGTATTCTCTCAACTGGGTACACGCGACATGCCAAGTATGCTGAGCGGTGGGGATTTGGATGGAGGCAAGCTATACAAGTCACTCTCCTTCCTGATAGGCTGCTGACGAGTCCAAGACCTGTATAACATAATATACGATGTGAGGTTCATCCTGAAGACGAAATATGCCCCAGCAGAGTACCCTAGAGTCCCGCCGAAAGATCTTGGGCGCCCAGTAGAGACCAGCGATATCATCGACTTCTTTTTAGAATTCATGGAGAACAATCTCCTCGGGATGATTAGTACTCGACACCTAATTACTGCAGACAAGAAAGCCGAAGGCGTGCATCATCCAGATTGTTTAAAGCTTGCTGAACTAGCTTCTACAGCTGTTGACTTTCCTAAAACTGGGATAAAGGTGGGTTCCGTCCCCGGGAGCACGGCCCAAAATAAAGCGGGCTCTTAGTTGACACTATCATGACGCCCCACCTAGGTCTCTAAGTCTGAATTCCCGAAAGCGACCCACTGTAGGCCGGATTTTATGGCGCCAGGCCCTCGGATACTAATAAAAAAGGAGCCAGAATTCGTCGAGGAAAATGCAGTGCCAGATGACGATGACGATGACGAAGACACCCCAACATTATACTACGAGAGCGAAAAGGTCCTCGGAAAGCTATATAGAGAGATCGACGAAACAGCATTCCTTCGCGAGGTTCAGGGAACAGTCCACAGGGAGCGCCGGGAGCGTAACGTCAATGAGGGCGTCCTAATCCTCGGGGTTTGGGAATGGCTTGAGGAAGCGATCCCCTCCAACTACACGTGGGAAGACTGCATTGACGATGCGGCTGAGCTCAAGGAGGCGTAAGTAGCCCCGCCACTTTACCCATCAGCACCGCTCATACAGTACTTAGCTACGAGAGGAATGTCGAACAGATGATGATAAATTACTCGGACATGCCTTGGAAATACCGCCTCCGAGAAGTCGAGGTATTTATCGGGAATATTGTGGGTAAAGAACGACAGACCCAGAAGCAGAAAGAGGCCTCGTTAGAGATGAAGGATGAGTTCGATAGGCTTGCTAGCTCTATCGTCGAGTCGATGCGAGGCGAGTCCAGAGAAAAAACTCTAGGTATCGGTATGGCGTCGTTGTCGTTGTGTCTTCCGGAGAAAAATTGGAAGGACCTAGATTCTCTCAAGAGTTTTGCGTGGGTTGCGATAAGTGTGCTGTTGACTGAGGTTGACAAGATGCAGAAAGAGGCCAAGAACAGGGGAGGCAGAGCGCTGAGATGAACATTCTGTGAGACTTTTTTCCGCTCTACCCTGAATTCCAAAGATGTCCAGGAACCATTGCGTCAATGGGTTGTGCTCTTGGTGTGTCTTAGCGTTAAGGTGTTCTGATACTCATGAAATTCGCGAGTATAGGGCCTTTTCTCGGTTATATTCATGATTAATGCCTCTGTGTCTCAATATCGGTGGATCTCTTTCATTGGTTTGGCCTTTCTTATTATGATACTAAAAAAGATTATGGGTGACCTTGTGGTTTAGCAAGAGTCCAAACATATGATATCACTCGGTTATCATTTCTAGACTTGTGAAGGGCATACTGGAAGGCATGCCGTCAGCTGATATGTCAATTGTTAGAAAGAGCTCGCTCACTGCCAAAGAATGACTTTTTGTAGACATCAGTGATAGGAAGTGTCCTCACCCCCGCCCAAAAGAAAGGATCCTTAGTGCCGCCTTATTTCTCAATGTTTCACCCCCCCCCCTCTTCAACAAGCAGTGCCATTCAATTGCGGGTTGCATTCTAGTAATCCGTTACACCGCCTCAGAAGGAAGCCAATCTCCCGGGACCGAGATCCTAGCCGCTGTCCCCCGAAAGTACTCTACGAACCCCCGGCGTGATCGCAATAGCGGCACTTGCAGGCTGTCCTGGATTTGGATCCTACGGGTAGTCAGGTGTAACACTGACACAATTACTCTTTCTCTATTGGTTAGTTTAGGGAGGGGCTTACTAATTTGCTGGAGTTGGATTGTGCGCACGTGTTGGCCCACACAACCTGCCAACATTCATAGTCCCGGAAACCACTGCTCATAGGTCCCAATAGTAGGCGTCATGTGCAGTGCCCTTATTTTCACTTTTTGGTCGCTCGCGGGGTATCTGCGCACGGAATATCACTCGAGTCTGACTCTCTGAGACAATCCCCAATAGATGCGGGCCTTCGCCGGGGAAGCGTAGCTGCTGTAATTGAAAGGTGATTCTATGATATTGGGAGGATAGTAGTTTACAGAGAAGGTAATGGGGACTCAAGACAATACTACCCCCGTCCTCTCTTCCACCACTTCGGGTCTTATCCAGCAGCAAAACGCGCGAGAGCGTTCCCTCTCGCCTTCGCCCCCGCTTTCTCACGAAAGGCTCACCCCCATGTATATGCCACGTGGATCTCGTGAATCCCATAGCCGGAAAAAGGGAGATCGCCTTCCAATATCCACAATTCACCTCACCCGACACAACAGCTGCCCACCTATCCTCCTCTCAACAGCCTGCCGAGCTTCCATAATAACCCCCCTATCTGTCGACAAAAGCATAACCTCCCCAGCCTCCAATGGTTGCACGAAATTATGCTGTTTTCCCGCCGCCAGCTCCTGCAGTCCCTGAACCCCCATATGTATCCGCTTTGTCGGCTTACTCACAAGCTTCATCTTCGAAAGTACCGGCTCGTTATCATGGTACTTGAGCGAGATCCAAAGCCTCCTCCTCGCGATGTTCTCCTGCGTTGTCGGCGTCTCCTCGGCGTCCGGGCCTGCGGTGTCACCCCGGGTCACGGAGGATATGAAACCGTGGTCTTGCAGTGCTAACGCGATGCCTAGGTGGAGCTTCGACGGCATGATGGGGGTTATGGAGAGGCGTGCGCGCGAGGCGTTCTGCATGTGCGAGCAGAAGTGACCGAGGTTTACGAGGGACATTCTGGTGATGGGATCAAGTTTTAGGCGGCCTAGAAACATGTGAGATGCGGTAGGTATTGGAAATTTTGTTTTTGTTCTCTTCCCACTCCTGCGAGCCTGGTTTGGGGGAGAAGGGAGACATACTGTGGTTGTACCAATTTCTTCCCAGCAGCGGGGGTGGGGAATGAATTGGGATATTCTCTAATTCGTTTTGGTGGAGAGGTTATCGTGGGGGAATTTATTTTCTGCTGGTTTCCGTTTCGGCTTGGCGCTGGAGTTGGTGACCAATTGGGCTTGCAGTGGGTTTTTGATTATTCATCTTACCGTGTCTTGGCAAATATGTGGGTTAGGGTTTCGTTTGCCCAACCATGGCTCGGGGAACCTCATTGAGTGTGTTTCTTGTCAACGCCGCGAGGAAAGGAAGGAGAAAGGGTAGCAGGGAAAAAGTGAAGAAAAAAATGAAAAAAATGAAGGTAGATATCACAGGACAAGTGAAGGGCTTCAATTTTTATATAATTTTGTTATTGAATTCCTAGCCAACACTTTGTAGGAGTTAAGATGCACCTTTCTGCGGCGCCGCACTTGGTTAGGTATCATAGTTACTTCCCTCTGGTCTGTGTCCTACCTGGCCGGTTCACGTTGGGTTCACCTCCGCCAAACATGACTTCAACCGCCAGCCAGACTGAGCAATACATCCATACAAACTCCATTAATTCATTCCTTCATTCATCCCACACCACACAATCCACCCCCTTCAATACAATACCCTTCCCCCTCCCCTCCACACCATCCCACCCCAGCTTGCATACAGACCGAAACGACCATAAACTATACTTTATACAGGAAAAAAAAAAGAAAGGGGGGGGGAAAGTCATACGATTCTCCTCCATCATCATTCCACTGCCCAGCCCATTGCTTCCTCCCAACCCGGCAGCACCCGCCGCTGCCCCATTGTTAGTCACCGATGATTGTCGGCCTGTCACTTATCCTCGCATTCCTGTCTTATCTGGTTTACCGCCGCCTGTTCTCCGCCGACGGCACTAGTGGTCAGTCAAAGACTCTCCCCATGTGGCCGTTCCTCTCAGCTTTCGTCAAGCAACCTCCGAATCCGAAAACCCCGTCTTCCTCTCAAGCACAAGCAACTGCAACAACAGCACCATCAGTGGTGGTAACGCCAGCGGCTGCCTCGATAGAGGTACAAAATTACGACGCGCTGAATTTCGAATCCGCTCTGAAGGAGAAGGACGCCCAGCAACAGCAGCCACAAACAAGACAAATACCCACCCAAACACCGCCGTCATCGCCGTCATCGCCGTCATCATCCCCTGGAACCCCCTCCCTTTCCCCTTCCTCACCGAATATCCACTCCCCAGAAACAACTCCCAAGGCGCTCTCGCCCTCTGCAGCTTCCACTTTTGAGATCTCGGTGATACCCCAGGTATCACTACTTACAGGTAATGGGAGAAGTGGGGGGGCTAATGCGGAAGCACCAGGTGTGGAGGGCGACAGCCCCGGTGGTGGTGAGAACAGGAGCCGCGGTGAACGGGCTGGGGGAGATGAGACTGACGATGACGACACCCCCCCTTCCTTCCCTTCCTTGGATTCTGCCCAGCGAGCATCCGGCGGAATTTCATCTCTCACTGCATTGTTATCATCATCGCCATCATTATCACCCCTAACAAACATAGACAAAACGTCATCACCCGTCACGTCGACAGCAACAACAACATTATCCATGGCACCCCCCCTCATTCCCATCCGGGGGAGGAATCCGAGAGCAATCGCCCGTCTCCTCTCACCAGCTATTCCGCCCCAATCCCCGGCTACTCAACAGCAGCAAAGTTCGGCCGCTCGATCAAGACTTGCCGCTGTAGGACTGGGAGCCTCTGGTGTGGCAGCAGGTAACGGACTGACCCTCCCGGACCAGCGAAGATCCGCTACCTCTTCCTCCAGCAGTCGGAAAAAGGTCGTGCTAGAACCCGGGCATTCACCGCTCGATTGGGCAAGGTTACAACGCTCCGGCGTGGACTTAAGGGTGAGCACCAAAGTCTAACCGGTTCCACCCAACCTCACTCGCTGGATCATCCCGACTGACTGCTCTTTTTTTCCTTCTCTGCTAGAACCTCCCGCATTCGGACCTGATAAAAGTCTCCCCCTCGATGCTAGCTACGCACGCAAAAACCCCAGCTGACATCTGGACCGCGCTAAACGGACAAGTATACAATATCACGGCGTACCTCCCCTTCCACCCCGGTGGGGAAAAGGATCTCCTCCGCGGTGCCGGCAAGGATTGTACAAAACTGTTCAATGCTACACATCCTTGGGTCAATGTTGAGGGCATGTTGGCTGAGTGTTTGATCGGGATATACATTACCGAGGAGGAAGCAACTACCTTGGCTGCTCCTGAGTCGTCGTTGGAGTCGGTCGATTGAGTGATGACAGCAGGCGGGTGTGCTGGGGAAAGGGGAGGTTTGATATCAAGTCCATGCCCGCTACGTTGTTTTATTCAGGGTTGGGTTCTTTCGGAGGGGAGGAACAAAAAGCAAGAAAAAAAATATGATTTATAGACCGATGGATATGGAGTTTGTGCTTTGCATTTCTTTTTCTTTTTCTTGCTCTTTTTCTGTTCTGTCTTCGACCTTGCCTTCAGTTATCCCCTCCCCCTTCACAAACCCCAGGAATCCCATCAGCGAAAAAAACTGAGGCGAATTGTGGAGAGGCAGAGATTCCCGTAATCATGGCTTTCTTTTTTTCTTTTTTTTATGAAAAAGCAGCCCCTATGCTCTACCTCTTTATTTCTCTTACCTCTGGGCTTTTCGTGCTTTTTTTTTCTTTTTTCAACCTCATCCGGGCGTTTCTAGGGGGCTTCTTTTTACCCATTCATTTTTTTCCTCATCAACGCTGCCTATGGATATTATCTACCTTTCCAACTTACTGTCCCTCCATTCCTCCCCGACCCCCACTTCCAATCATCCCCATACTCGCCACGCCCAATCCCCTTACCCATACCCTTAATATCCCGTACCCAGGATTTATATATATGACCATATATACTTTATCTGCATTCTGTATTTCCAATCACTTACTCCTCGCTTTATTTAATGTTGCTCGCAGAATTTGTATGATACCGCTTTTGATATATTTTTCTTTTCTTCACGTTCCTATTCTGGTTCCATTTGGACATTCGTTAAGGGGTTTACCCTTGCTATTAATGCATGTTGAAAGTGAATTGGTTGCTACAGAGAGAGGAGGATCTATGTGCGGTGGTTGAGGTAGGAGCACGACCCGGAGGTTCGGCGTTTTTTCTTCCTCCATCTCTCGCCTTGCTCCTAATTAATCTCTGCATTTTACCCTCTGTTTTTATTTACCTTTACCTTTATTTTTATTTTTTATTTAATTTTCTTTCGAGCTCTCCCCCGAGAGAGCGTATGTGTGCTTAATTACCCTTGGGATTTTAGCCTGTGGCCGTTGGATTTTTTGCAAGGACTGCAAGCTAAAGAACTTGAATTGGGAGTCAGTAATTGCATGAGGACAGTACATAATAGCTGGTGTGAGGTTAGGAAATTGCCGTAAAAATCGTGGCGGGCAATTACACTCCTGTTCACTAAGTTACCTTCGCAACCAAAGATCGCCGCAGAAGGTACATTCTCACCAGCCACAACACTGCCACAAATACCGGATAAGCTCGTTTTCACGCTAAGACGTCAAAAGAAAGTGTGGCGAAATACGAGAGCTTCTTTGGGCAGAGAGTTGCCTTTAGGGGAAGGATTTTCATAGATATTTATGGTTCGTGCAGTTCAAAACGTGCACAAGGCTGAAAAGCAAGTGTTACGTGGCTGAGTGAAATTCTGTGCCAAGACCATTCAATAATAATAATAAAAACAGATCAAGGGTTTAAATTTAGGGTTAAAACAGTATATTATTTAATATGATAATAAATGGTGAGAGATACAAGATGATAGAATTTAAATACATTTATATACAGGTTAAGAGAGATCCTCAGAGGCATCAGTAATATGATACCTTCTACACTTGCTACTAATATATATTAGTTATAATATGATACTAAATAGCTATAAAACGACAAGAATGAAAGGAATAATCACCGGTATTCGTATCAGGAAGTTAATGTATTGAGGCAAAGAGGTTCTGATATCAGAATAATATAGATGTTAAGAAGAGTTGACATTTTATACTATCCATACTATTATATTTACTTGATTACAAAGAATTCTTGGCAGAAATTTATGATTACTAACATGAAAATGGGATGGTCTTGGCAGCAATTAGGTGGCTGTGCGTAACACAATTTTGCATTCTCCACTAAAAATACAAGACTTTCAACGATTATATCATTTCAACAAAAATTCCAATAATTATAAAAAAACCACTACATTGTTCTCTTTAAGGAGATCTATTACCTAGTGGTTTTTTCAGGTCAATAGATAGTATTGAGAATATGATATAATTGATTGAAAACTATCTAAAATCTAGTGCATATTTTAAACTGCACGAACCATACCATGGGTGTGCGAGAATTTAGTGAACAACTAGTGTACTGTACTAGTACATCTCCCGATTTTCTCCATTTATTTATATAATATATTTTTTAAACAAATTCTTTATCTACGCAGACTGGAAATTGGCTCGTGTCAGCTATCTCGTGACTCTTGACACACGCTATCATGTGCTTTAACTCTACCGTAGATAGTCAGGATGTCCTTTCCAGCTCAGGAGGTCCAGTTGGAGTGCAATCCAGGTCTCTGTTTCATTGGCCTTCAATAGTTCGGAGCCGAGCACTTTCTGCCCCCCCCCCCCCAGTGAATTACTGGGACACGGTTGTGTTCTTTGAATAAGTATACCCCTGTCGAGTGATTTACTCCTTGTGTTCAAGATGTATTATATTAAATTTATTTTACATTGAAAATATTGGCACGATTAGACGTGCACATTAGAAAAACTGGGATTGGGGCTTTGTTCCTTAATTCCAGCTGCAATCCAGAGTTGGTGTACTAAAGGAGACGGAGTTGGCCTTGGTTTCTAACTAAAATGCGGATGAGATTTATTATATTAGCCTTACTTTACCCCCTTCATGGAACTGGTCGGAGCTTTGGGGGCTAAATTTACGGTATGATACTCGTATGGCTGCTAATGGATTGGAATAGGTTACATAATATTTGAGCATGGAAATTTTAATGATCCCTTGGTGCTAAAGTAAATAAATGGTCATTACCTATCTGAGAGGAGAGTTTTCTTCCCATGAAATAAAAAGCTTCTGGTATGATACATAGTCATAAATTTGTTGATAATACTGGATAATAAATCACCCTTCATAATATTACACTCTTGTTTTCTTTGTATTTCAATATTTTATAAATCGGTAAATAATATATTCACAGCTCTAAAGAGTGTCCCCCGACATATTTCGTGGTTCAGCTATATCTACTCCATCTGGATGGGCACTTAGTATCATAAGCTAGATGCCATTATCGAGCCGCTTTTTAAAAAAATCGAAGCTTGACTGAGGTTAAGAGGAAAACACGCCTATATCCACAGTAACCCAATACCAGAATAGCTTTAACTAATTGAATATCCCCAGTGCCAAACCCTCTTTAACCGACCGTTATAATTTGCAATAAGCAAGGCTATACAGAGTATCCAAAGTCATGAACCTAAAATGGCTTAATCAATTTTGAACTTTGCTACAGAAATTTCAAGGTTTCTTCAGGATTCCGAGCAGCGGACCCTGGTTCCTAGAATTGTAAATTAACAGAATTTTGGTATGATATATCAGTTTCTATCCTTATTTTTGTTTTTAGCCTTGACCTCTTTGCATATTGATATTTGTCTAGCCTTTCTATAGTTGACAGCCCTCTGCCTCCTCTAGGGGCGAGACAGTCCCGTCCTTCGCCGCCCCCACTCCTCCTTGGATGGGCGGGGAGACTAGGGGCACTGGTTTTGGACCCCCCAAGCTATAGTGCCCTGCACGTCGGTGCCATTCCAGAAAATCAAGCGCAATGATAGCACACCGCCCGCACACGGTGAAGGGAAGATGCGGTGAGCCAACCATTTCATAAGGCCAGAAGTCAGGAGTACGAACAGCATAGCGCAGTGCACTCCCTTGGGGACATTATAGGTTAGTCTGGTTCAGCGAGACGAGGCATGGTCAAGCCGTAGTACAGCATTGTATTCACAGTGCAATACCGGTGCATTACTTACACACCCCTCGCCTCACCACACCATCCAGAAACATAGAGTTCATACTATGACAACTTGTTCATTGAATAAAAGCCGAACACAACGAATAATCGTAGATTTCGTTAGTAGCTACCTAACGAGATATGATATGAAGAAAAAAGAGAAGAAAAGGCTCGCCACTGTAGGGATTCTCCATGATAGGACTAGATCCCCCCGGGAGAGTAAAAACACAAAATATAAGAAAACGCCCTTGCAGGAGATGTAGGTAGATAGGCATGAGATCAGACCATACTCGTAAAAGTACGAAAGCAGGAGTGGAAATGAAAGGAACTATGACAAAGACTAAGAAATGCCGCAAGACCCTGGGTGTGAAACATGGTACCAATGCAAAACATATGATGCAGGGATAAAAAAAACCCCGCCCGTTACCAGTGCTTTACCACTAAACATCTGTCCTCAGACAATCTGGGACTATAGATAGTAAGTTACTCCGCGCAATTGGCTAAACTGGATGTGATGAGTTCCCGTTAGCTAGCTACCTTAGTTGATATCTAGTGGATGTGGTGCAGTAGGATTATGAATATATCGTCCAGGTATCGCTGGGCTGTTGTTCGATCCCGTGAGGTATTTGATGTAACTAGCCGCTTTTTGTCCGTTTCCAAGGAGTTGCCTGGTGTTCGTGACCAGGCCCCCCCTCCCGATGTGCGAGTGAATAGAGTTGGAAGTGAGTGACTATGGTTCCCAGAGTCTTCCGCGACCTCGAGCGACTCCTCCGGGGGGCGGCCCGCGTAGGGTATAGCTGGTTGCGGAATGGTTTCCCCTAGAAAACTCAGGGTCGATAGGTTGTTCGCTAGCACGGCTATTACGCCTTCCACCCCTTGCACCACCCCTGCCACCGCCCTTACTAAAGCTACCCGACCTTCCACCACGACCCGAGCCAGTTGGAGAGACAGGGCTCATTAAAGCTTCGTATCTCTGTTTCCTGCTTTGGAAATCCCAGCTCTCAGTATCGATCATCTGTTCAATGGTAGCAAGGTCGACGGCTTGAACACCAAACGCGGCTGCCCAATTGCGAAGCTCTTCATAGTTGGTAACTAAGATAACTGGATCTTCCACACTATCTTCAGAGGCTGACCTTCGTTCCCTTGAGCTATGTATTTTGTAAAGCATGGGGTTGAGGATCTTCTGGACCCAGCCTGGCGGAGACACCGTTCCGACCCCATTGCTATTACCGCTCGCTGGTACCGGCGGAGAGGGTGAAGCAGCGGAATTCTCCGGCAGCCGAAATTGCTCGCATTCCATCCAGTTTACGAACACCTCTGCCGCACTCAGTACCTTTGCCCCCCGGATAGGCTTAACTTGGCAACGCTCGAGATAGCGAATAGTCTCCCTAGAATTGACATTCTTGGGATCCGTCCCTTTCTTCGTATCATCGAGCGCATCCAAGGCTATTACAGCCCATTAAATAAGCTTCCATCGGGAGATAGGCCAGAAGGGGCAGGGAAAGCCCAAAATTCAGGAAAACCTACTGCAAAACGGTACAGCTAGGGTAATAAGGCCCTCACTGACCCATGTCTTAAACCCGGCAATTTTTATCGTGAGTACCGATTCATCGGCAACGCAATGAAAAACTTTGCGTACAGGGGGTGCAAGATTTCGGTCATGATCGACCTGGGTTTGAAGTTCGTTAACCGTGTACTGAAGACGGGCTACGGCAAATCGCTCGAGCTGGGAAAACGAGATTTAGAAAGTTAGCCCTTACAATCCTTTCACGATGGAGTAGATAAATAGGGAGAGGGGAATGAGGGATTTACGAGTTTGGGATTGCCTCGAGGTTCCATTCTTGATCATCTTCTGTAGGGGTTGGCTATGGGTTGTGTTTGTTCGCCCGAAGCACGGGAAAATGGTTGAATGCGTATTCAATCGTGAGGGCCCAACAGATATGAGGGGGAATGTGTCGTATATGTACTCGAGACTCGAGTATGGTACAGAGTTGCAAGTAAGGCGTGACAGGCAGGAAGGGGGAGGGTGAGAGGATCAGGGAAAAAAGCCGATAAGAATTACAAGACAACTGCTCTTTTTTTCTTTTTCTTTTTCTTTTTCTTTTTCCTTTTCCTTTCCCACTGTCTCTGTGTGGGTGTGCGACGCCGGTGTCAGAGAGGGGATTAAAGGCGGAGGGGGAGGAGGAGATAATAGGGTGGAACAGGTAGGGAGGAATGGTGCCGGAGGATGTTGGTTGGTTAACAGGTTGCTTTATGAGGGAGTTGGCTGACTGAGCGGTTGGATTGGCTTGGTATGTGAGGGTGGACAGGCTTGCGGGCTGCGGAGGCAAAAGTGACCTGGGCTTAGCCGAAACCACGGGCTCAACCATAGATAGATAAGCCAAGGAAAAAGGCCCCCTACCGACACAGGATCATACTCGACTGCACCGGTTGCAGCACATCCTGTATCATAGAAGGTGTAGAAGGTGGACAGAACATAGCATGGAGAAGACGTCGGAACGCAGAAAGAAGTTTACCCGCCGCAGCTTGCAGAACCCAAGACTTGCTCTACCGGGACAAAGACAGGAAAAGGAAAACCCCCCGCTGTTCTGGAAATGTTCCATAAGCCTTCCCACTCCTCGCCGCCCACTGCCACAGTACTCGTACATGTCATAATTCTTTTTTTTGTGGCCGTGCAAAATAAACCTTGGCACATTTGCATCCTGTCATATCATAGAAGACATCTGTTTTACTCGAGTACGAGTACACTCCACGCAACATCGGAGACAGACATGAAATGTTTTCTATTTATTGCCTTTCAAGGCGCGTTTTAATGGGATCACACAATCAACACGCTCGAGCGAAACAACTGCGCCTTGATGCGCGTACTGTTGGAACGACTAAGCCTACTTCTCACAACACCCGTATCTGATATAGGATATCATAGCGGTACTTGTGCTGGCAATCCTACGGGATTCCGACTTCCGTTATTCCAAGATGTCGCCCCACATGACCCAAATCTGGTATCATGTTTCTGGAGAGAAACTAAACCCATTATCATTACCGGCAGCGCATCACATCGAACATTCTATTAAACCTAGTCATCTGTATCCGGAGTTCACACTCTTTCTCGTACTCGAAGAGTAAGATATTACAGCGCAATGCCACGGGCGGATATCACAACATTATACTATTTATTACCTACGATCGAGAATGGCCGTGGCTAGGAGCATATGACGTAAAAACTTCAAATTCAGTTCTTTGAGATCAATCCCGATTTCTCGTCAGCTCTCTGAGCCCACTCACTAAGATTCCAATAAAATCAGTCAGACCAGACTAGATAATGTGAGTAATAAATAAATAGAGCAAGGGCCACTTCGCACTCCCCACGTGGGGTGGGGGTGGAAAAAAGGTAATATTAGCGATATGTTAAAAAAAGTGAAAGTGCACTCACGTCCATGACCCGTCGTAGATTTTCTTCTTCCCTCCAAAGCCGGCTAACTGAAGAGCGGACTCGATAGCCGCGGCCGTGACACCGGTGCCGCACATGAGTCTTTTCTCAACCTCGCCGGAGGGATCGATTCCTTTGCTAAGTAAAATCTTACCAAGTTCCTCTCCAGATCGCAGCTTTTTAGTAACGGGATCGACAAGTTCACTAAAAGGCACGGAGATCGATCCAGGAACGTGTCCAGAAGGAAGCCCTAATTTCCCCCCAAAACCAGTCATACCCAGAGTGCAGAAGCGCAGTATCTCGATAATTGACACCGAGGCTGAACTCACCTGGCCTGGGTTCTGGATCGTTGCCTGAGAACCTCCCCTGCGGCCTGGCGTCCAAAATTTGAACGCCTTCTCTCCCGCCTTCCTTCGCAATTTCTAGTATCTCCTCAAAGGAAGAAACAAGACTCAAGTCTGGCTCGGCGATGGGGTACTGTGTCCTAACGACCTGTCCAACTGGGCCCTTCTCGACCGGAAACCCCTGCTCGACCCATATCTTGAAATTATTCAAAAGGTGAATCCTGGGGTGACCAAACACCCGGAATGTCCAGGCAGCCCTGGGTGCGCTGAAAATTCCAAGCTGCGGCGAGTCGTATAGTACGACCGTGTCCTCCCTTCCAACGCCCATTTCCGACATTGCCTCGGCGAATGTCTTTCCGGTCGGCAACATGTGTGGGTAAGGGGAGTCGTGATCCTTGATAGAATCCAAGTCAAAGAAGCGGGCTGTTGGGATACGTAGCTTTCCAAATTCCTCAATACCTTTGCGGGAGTCGTTGGGAAGGTACCATTCTGCCGAGATGGGGATCACGCGCGGAGCGTCAGGGTTGGGAAGGGGTGGGTTGGCTTCTAGGGCCTTTGCGAGCTCGACCGGCTCAACGATGCTGGAGGAGAAGGCCCGGCTTGCGGCAGTCATGGGGAATTTTGAATTGAAGATTGTTGGCCTCAGCTTTAGTGTGCGCACCAAGCCAAATGATGTCTTGGTTAAGATCATTCTGGCGGAGGGGCGGAGTTGGCCGGATTGAGGATTTTTCGAAGGGGCAGTGGATTCTGGCGGGCTTACGGGTGGAGTGATTAAAACTCAGAAGAGCTTGTTTGACCAAGTAAACAAACCCCAGAACCGAGAAGTTCCCGATCACACAGGGCCCCGGAATGGTGTCCGTCGTTTAGATTCCTAAACCGATATCATACCAAGTTAAAGTCGCTCCCATCAGAACTCTTGTGTTTAGCCATGTATCCGCCCCAGGCCCCAAATCCCCGATTTAGAGCCAAGGGCCCCCGAGAAGGATTAGCGTTTTCTCAAAATGGTATAGTCTGGATCCATTAACTGGTATTCGCAATTCTGTTAATTTGTCAAACCGAACCAATCGTGAATTGATGCGGGGATTTCCGCTGATAATCGGACAGTGAATCCCACGGGTGCTTATGGTACCCTATCAACACGAATCCCCACCACAGCCCCGCAGAGAGCACCTCGACAACAACAGAGCTTACCCCACCCTCACACATCCATCCATTAAACCAAATCCTACAATCATCACCACAAGCGCGACAAGTCATGAAAGTCAGAATTAAAAAATGGAACGCAGTAGCCAGCTGGCGCTGGGACGTCCCCGAAGATGACGTCTGCGGAATCTGTCGCGTCCAATTCGACGGAACTTGCCCAAACTGTCGATTTCCCGGGGATGATTGTCCACTACGTTTGCCACTCCCACCTCACCTTGCGTTGCCTTCCTTCCCCTACGATTCGAGGGACTAGGCTAACCGGCAGGTTTTGATGATTTCTAGTTGTCGGAAAATGCGGACATTCGTTTCACTTGGTTCGTAGCCCTCTTGTTTGTTCACTCGTTTTGGGACTCAATGGTTGAGCGAGATGAAATAAGGGCCGAAGCTGACATCTCCGGGGAGAAAATAGCATTGTGTAAACGATTGGATCCAGACGGAAAGCTCGAGAGGGCTCTGTCCAATGTGCCGGCAGAAATTTGAATTCGTCGCTGAGTAAATGCTACATAAGAGAGCTAAGGGTCGATTGAGTCGGGTCAAATCAGGTCGAGTGAGACCAGGTCGGGGGGAGGCGTTCTGGTCGGGCCATTTGGAGTGAAAACTCCCCTGGGTTTAGTGATTATACCATCAAACTCTTTAATTCTCGTTCGCACAAATATGATACTCAATTCTTCTCACTCAAATTCCAATCTGGCACTGTGCACTACTGTCTCTCCAGCGCTCGCCAAGCCAATAATGCCCAAGACGGTATTATTCGCGTCGCGTCACGCACCGCGGAGGAACACGTGACCGGAGCCTCAACTTCGCTCTGGCAACGAGTAACTTCAAATGACCAAAACCCTCCAACTTAAAGCAAGGCTACAGTACCACAGCTCCTGTCACTCATTCCTCGCCGTCCACCACCACCGCAACCACTCTCCCTACCTACCTTCACGCAACACATACGACCACAATAGGGACAACAAAGATAGAAAAAAACAAAAAACCACAACCCCAAAAAACAAAAAACAAACCCCCCCATAAATGACAAGCTCCCGCCCCCCCCATGCCCACCGCTTCTCCTCCTCCCCCTCCCCCTCCCCCTCCCAACACCCATATCTCTCCTCCACCCCCCCAACCTCAACCTCTCACACGTCCACTCCACAACCGCCCGTCACCACCGTCGCCCCTGTCCTCCCTCACTCCAGCACTCCACAACCCCAACCCACACCCCAAACCTTAACCCCCTTCTTCACGCTGATCTCCAACCCAGGCGGCACAACCCATAAGCACCCGGTAGTCCACTACGTCTTCTCTGATGATGACTTCGACCCCTCTTCCAGCTCCAGCGGTAAAGGCCAAGGGCAAGAGCAAGAGCGCGTGGTGGTAGTCGACATGAAGGCGGACGGGGAATCGGTTGCGGCGGCGCATAGTTTGTCCGATGACTGGCAAGTCGTTGGTGTCGATGTCGCTAGTGCTCCGCAGTGGATGGCCGGAGATGAGGATGGAGGCAGTGCGGGAGCAAGCGGGAGTGGTGGGGGAATGATGGTGACCATTAGAGGGTTGGAGGTGCCGAAGGTTGGGTCGATGGCGGCTTCTGGAGCTATGGGGGGAGGGGGGGGAAAGGAGACACTATATGAGCTTGCGGAGATGTACCACGATGGGTTCGTTCCTGCTCACTTAGGCTGCCCCCTGCGCACTGCATACTGCTGACACCGAGCGGCATGCTGCTAGAATAACGGCACTCAGAGGCGTTATCGGATACACCGAAAAGTCCACTAGCGCCAGTACCAGTGCTGAGCCGGAGCCTTGAATCTTCGCCCACTAACGTTATTTCCTACCACTATTTACTCTGCTTTCATTACCGTAGAGGCGCCAAACTGGAAACGGGGGGGACCACTGCTTTCTTATCTACCATCTCCGCTTACTTCACTCATCTTATCTTATCCTTATCGGGGGCGTTCAATGGCCGGAATTGCTTTTTTTTTCTATCGGAGTTTTTTCCTTCTAAACTCTCGCTATGTTGTATGCCGCGCGTGGAACCAGAATGGCTTTTCTTCTTTCTCCTTTCTTTTTTTTAACTTGATATCGATTACAGTAATGAAATTGAGCTAAGCTAAACTAAGCTAGGCCCGAATTGCTCCAGTAAAGAGAGCAAACGCTAATATATATGAGAAAGAATATCCAGCTAGTACAGTATAAGATGGCAAAATATAGTTTTAATCATGGCATAATGCGGTCCACTGATAGCGCAGCAATCGTCATTGTCGGCATCTAGACGGTGAATACTCCATGTACAATATAACCTGGACCAAGAGAAAATGAAACACCCAGAAAACCTTAGCGTTATGCAAGCAATAGAAACCAAATAGCTGATCCGGAGGGAAGCAAACAAAGTGAACCATATACAAGATGCAAGAGTGAAGGAAGTGGTATCAAATAGCAACAGAAAAGGGAAGAGAAAAATAAATATTAAAAGGAACTCTTTCACAACCGCCAATTACCTCTTGGTATCACCGAGACCTCTTCCTGTTACCAGCAATTATCGGCGCTGCTGGTCCGGTCGCACTGCCAGCAGAGTACCCCCCTCTGGCAACCGCAAGTTTCTGTCCTCTGGTCCTCTTTGCCGGGGGCTCGTCGTCCTCGTCCTGCCCACCCTCTCCGCCATTGGCACAACTCACCCCCCTACCACCCCTAGCGGGGATGCCAGTATATGCTGCGATATCTGTTCCGAAGAAGATTTTGTGGGCGTAGGCGGGGTGACCGGTCGTTGCAAGTTTGCCAAAAACGCCTGATTTCGGGTCAGTCGGCTCTTCATGTACATTTTTGTTCGGTGAGTGGACCTCTTTCTCTCCCAAAGGGGTACGGGTAGAGCTCTTCCTGCGCGCCAAGGGCTTTAACAAGAGCTCCTCGTGCGGTTGTGTATGCGGGAGCGTGGTCGGATACTCGTATGTTCGGCGTTTGGGGGTCTCGCCGGTCGGGATGTACTCTTGTAGAGGCGCAGATTCAATGTTCCCACGCAACTCCGAGAGGGGCTGTTTAGTGGTTGAGGTGAAGGGCTCGAGGAGCTCTTTTGACAGCGAGGTCTGCTCCGACATGTCATTACCAAAGGAGTCCAAGTCCTCCGCGAAACTGTTCAATTCTCCCTCCATGCGACCATATGACTCACGAACGGTTTCCGACAGCCCGCTGAGATTTTGCGTGAAAGCCTCGAAATGGGCTTCATTCTGTGATCGCGCCCGAGTAACAAACTGGTCCAAGGCTTGCATCTGTACTCCAACGTCTTGCATTTGTGCATCCACCAGACGGACTGTCTGTGCATTGATTGCTTGCGTTGTGGCCTGGATCGACGCATTGTGCTTCTCAGCATCCTATGGACCGGGCTTATATTAGTTTGCTGTCATACACCCAAGAGGGAATAGAACAGAGCACTTACCTGCCAATCCTGTACCAATATCTTCTTGAGCGCGTCTTGCGAGATCACCAACTCATTGATAAATTTCTCCCCCCCCCCAGACCACTGATCCATGCCAGCGTTATATTGCTTTGTAGCCTCATCAAGCTCCTCTTTCGCGCTAAGAATCTCACCCTGTACCAACTGAACACGCTTGGTGAGACGTTTATCTTGGTCCTCTGCCGTGGCGTTGACAAGAGTGGCCATTTGGCTGATTAGGTTTTGTCGGTCTGTGGCAGCCCGCTCGCGTTCCTCCCTAAGGATCAAGTCAAGGCTAGATTGTGCGGTGTCAGTAGCAATAACTGCGGCAGCGGCAGCCGAGCTGAGCTGAAGCCGAAGTTTTTCAGCTTCAGCCTTTTGGGCAATGATGCATTTCTCTGCGTCATCGAATATCGCCTTGAATTCTCTACCAAGTTGATTATACGAGTTATTGAGCTATAGCAACGATAAGCTGTTGGACACATGTCTACTAGGCGCCACAGGGGTGAGTATCTCCCTACCTGAACACCGAATCTACCTAAATCCTCCACTACCTCGGCAGAAATTCTCTGGGCAGCTTCATTTAGCCCCTTCAAACCTTCACCAACCTTCTGCTTCACATCTTCTCGCAGGATCTTGATCTCTTCCAAGACTTGGTTCATTTCGTCTTTGGCCTTCATTGTCTCGGCCGATAATTCGGCCTCTCCACTATTGAACCCCCCAAGACGAGCCTCAATATATTCGTAAGCAGATTCAAGCTTTTTGGCTTCCGTGGCAACAAATGTCGACATCCTTTCGGAAACATGGTCCGTGATTTTCTCTTGCTGCTTAGTGAAAGTGCCGATCTCCTTCTCGACAAGCTCGGTGATAGTTGAAACCTGCCCCGAGGACTTCATCCAGCTGCTGTGGTTGACCACCTCAAGATCCGCCATCCTGCGGATTTTGGCGTGCAGGCCACTGACATCGTGAACAGTTTCATCAAGCCTTGTGATCAGCTTTTGTCCAACAGCCTTGAGCTCCTCTTCGGTTTTCTCATGAGCTTCCCTTAAGACGGTCTCATCGGCAAGATCTTTGCGGGTACTCGAGAGGTTGGTTTCGGTCTTCCTGAGTTCTCCTTTTGTTTCTTCCAGAAAGCCCTTGGTGCCTTCAAGTTCCTTCTTGAGGTCCAAGAATAGCCTCATATTCTGCTCAAACTGTTCTCGGGTGTTCTTGATCTGTGTCTCCATAACGTCGATCTTCCTCTGCTGTTCTTCATTCAATATTCTTCGGCTCTCACTCTCCTCAGTCATTTCACTGTACGATTCAGTAGTCAAAAAGACACCATTCTTCTGTCGTGTTGCCATGAGATCGCCCTTGAGCTTCTCGATTTCAGTAACGTATTCTCGTATCAGAGCCTTCTTAGTCAACATCTGGTTGATCTGTGGCTTATTACGTATATTTTTAGCACGGGCAGCATAGTCCAGAGTCGAAATAGTCTCCTCGAGATTGCTCTTGGCAGGTGATACGGTAGCAATAATGCATGTTTTCGTGCGTCCACCAAGAGAATCTTGTAAAAGACGGGTGAGCTTCGACTCCCTAAAGCGCCATGTCAGACCATATCCGACTGTCCAAGCAAATATTGAAACCCTTACCTGTATGGGATATGGGGAGATTTGTCAACCAAGGCATTGATAACTCTCCCCAGAGTCAAAAGGCTCTGGTTGATCATTCCTGCCTCCCTCGCTCTTTTATTCTCTGCCCCGGATCTCCCAATATTCTCAGACCCAGCCAAATCCACCAAATTAAGCTTTCCAGTCCTCAGCAAATCCTCGCCATCCTCACCGACTTCCTTGACGTGTACGGTAATCGTAAAGACAGTATGAGATCGCGAACTAAGGTCATTGCATTTTGTCGCTGCAACCTGGCGCTTATGGCTTCCCTCTTGTAATAACTTGACACCATCCTCGGCGTTCTTGATGAAACTCTCCTCCATGCCTTGGATAACTATTCCTTTGCGAGTAGAGTCCTCAAAAATCTTGACCTTGTTATTTTCATCCGAGGCAAGCAGGTCCTTAAGCTCTTCGTTGTAAAGCTCGATGAAAGAGCACTTGACAGAATTGTCTGCCTCATCGATACCAAGCTTGTGAAACAGCTGGTACAGGGCCCGGGGAATGATACCGGCAGAGTCAGAGTAGGTCCCAAAGTTATCCGTCATATCACCAGACATGGTATAAGTCTTTCCAGTCCCCGTCTGTCCATAAGCAAAGATAGTACAATTATATCCAGAAAGCATCTAGAGAGGAAGCCCATCAGCACCTGCCATAGCAGAGAAAAAGGCTCAATCCTATAATAGGGGATACTCACCTCTTCAAGCATAGGCGCAACAACGTTATCGTAAATCATATTCTGATTCGCCTCCGGTCCGAAAACGCGATCGAATGTGTAAGTCTTATTACTCAACGCCAAAGGTCCCATCGACAGGGAAATCTCCTTTCCACGCAACCCTCCCGGCGTAGAAACGACGACACCGCTATTCTCTCTAATCTCCCTTTCGGAGCGCCCTCTGCACCTGACAACGACATTGATGTTTGCTTCATTGTCCTCCTGCTGTGGGGGCGGCTCCTCGACGGGGAAGTCCTTTTTTACTCGTCGTTTGGTCGGCGAGGTATTGCCCCGTGCTCGAGAAGACACCGAAGCCACAGACCCAGCAGGAGAGCTGGAGAGAGCCCCCGCTCCCATCCTAGCGGCGGTCATGTAGGACTGCGGGTGAGCCACGCCATTTCGTGAAGATGGTCGGGCAGTTGCTGGAGCACGCATTGTGTTGGATGATGCGTTTGTCTTTCGAACTCCTCCGTTCTGGAAACGGGAGGGTCCAGACATTACTCTTCGCGAGTTTTTCTTTATTCGTTATCGTAAAGGGGAGAGGGATTCCTGTGATATCCTTGGTGGGAGTTTTGTGAAAAGGGAAGGGTTTTGGTGGACTAATTTTTTGTGGTAATGATGGACTTTATGGGAGGAGATGGGATTGTTTGTTTACCTTTTCCTTGAAACCCCCAACCGAAAACACAGCCGTTGGTAAATAGAGTCAGGTTCACCGTAAATCACTCACTCTTGGCGTCAGGGGTTCGCTGTTTCTTGGCACATTAGAGCCCCGGCATCCCAGAGCCCCCGCCATGTTGAAACCCCGCGTCTATCTATAAAAAAAAAACACTACAACGATCTACAATGTCATACAAAAAATAACAGCTTCCCTTGATACTCTCAATTCATCATAGGCTCGCTCCAAACATCCCAGATGTTCTTCCTAAATTCAATCCATCTCCATCCTCCAATCTCTCCCTTCCCACCATCTCCACTGTCACAGCCATCTGCGGCAACAGCAAAGTAATGCCCCCTTGATAATCTTCCGACTTCCAATTTCCACTCTGGTCTCTTCTCACCATCAACATATACCTCTACTCCGCCATATTCCCCATCCTCCGTATCATGTAAGTTCACCCCCCGGAATTCAATAGCAAGCAGGTTTGTCACCAGACCGGTGCCCACAGCCTTAACATACGCCTCCTTCAGCGCCCAATGCAAATACAACATCTTGACCTTCTCGTCGTTCCGCAGAGGGGAGAAGATGACCCCAATCTCGTAATCCGTAAATACCCCAGAAGACCTAAAGCTCTCCAAGAACATCTGGGCAGATTCGGAGCGATTGTAGGCATCGGGCACAACATCAACCCCGACCCTCTGCCGTCCTGTTGATGGAGGAGCGACGCGGGCTACCAGGATGACGAGACAGGGCAGTGACGGGTTCCGGGAATTATGGTGCGATACGTTGTAATCCTTCAACTCCCATATCTGTCCCTCGGTTGCTGGAGGCGGGGAGTAAGACGGTCGGCCGCTTTTCTCGTTCTTGATAATCGGTATTGAGGATAGATCCGGGATCGATGCGCTGGGCTTCCCGCCGCTGTGGATATCTGAGATGACGAGTCGTTGTAAAAGTTGTGATCCAAGGGCTAACTTGCGATCGGCGGTGAAGTGATATTTAGTCACTCGAGCCTGCGTTTCAGGTGAGAGAAGATTGAGAGCTTCCGTGAACTATATTTCACCCAGGTTTGTCAGAGTGAAGCTGCAACAGAGGATCTCATAAACCGAACCTCTTCAGAGGTATTCCATAGTGGGGCAACGTCGAGAGCGTACCGGAGCAACATCGTCTCTCTTGGATCCGTTGGAGGATTGCTCGCGGATGGGTTGGTGGCGGTTTCGATCCAAGGCATCAAATCTGATAGAGAAAAAAAAGGATGACTCAGAAAAGATGTGCAATAAATAAAACCACAAGTACAGTACAGGTACCATACCCTAGCATTTAGGATAAGAGCATGCGTAGTTAGACTCCACATCCGGCTATCCGGGGTATAAGCGCCTGGCACCAGTACCGTATGCAACTGTGAATATATTCTGTCATGGAAGTGACACAACAATAAAGTTCCACCACTGGTAGGTCAGAACATTCTATCAATCGGTGATCCCTAGTAGTGGAAGTTAGCCTACCAGCACTGCGCTAATACAATACCTGCTCCAGATAGATATTTTGTCTATTCGCCAGGTGCTGGACCGTAAAAGAAGTGATTGAGCTAGAATCATGGGACCACCACATCCACAAAATGAGGTGCACAAAAAATACTACCCAGATAACTTACTTTACAAGGAAGCATTGAACCAAAGTTCTTCAAACAAAAATTGGTTCCACCTTGTTGCTCAGCCCTTATATACGTCTTTATATATTTTTTCACAAAGTCATATCCCAAGCAAATACGAGAAAAGTTACCGGTAGTATGTGTGTTTAGGAGATTCAGAACATATTTCCCTCAAGAAAACAATCAGAAGATAATTCAAAGTGCTTCGGGTGCAAGGATGCTTAAATAAAGAGTGGATCGATTGACAATAGAAAGAATAATAGGAAACCTATCCGAGCCAAAACACCTACCAGGAAATGTAAAAAAATAAAAAATAAAAAATGAAATGACAAGAAAAGAAAGAGGGAGAGAAATAAAGAAAGATGGAGAACGAAGGAAAGCCCGCTGAAAATCACAGCACAAAATAACCTTTCCCGGTACCTCAAATTACTCAAACTTCTTTTCCCAGGTTAGATCACGTATACCGCCTCCTAGCGTCCTAACCCACAACACCGACGATACAACCATGATCAACGAATCACCGAACGTTGGGTGTCTCCTGGGTACCATCGGTAACGACTTGAGTTGGTGCAATTCTCCGCCTCTTTTTATCGCCTCCGGTAAGTACGTCCGACATACCTTCAGTTCCGCTACCTTCCTGTTTCACTGGTCCTTCATCCCTCTTTCCTAGAACACTGGAGTTTGCGCTCAGTGGAGTTTGAGGTGGGGTGGTCAACGGTACTCCTGCCACAGAAGCTGCCACACTAGGTAAGCTTCCAACAGTAGGTCTGGGATTGTTGATAGCTGTGGGGCCCAGTGTGTTAATAGAGGAGGACGATGAAGAACGTGTCGGGGAGTTTGAATGACGAGTCGGGGGCGCCGGAGAGACCGGTAGGACTGGTGTTAGTGGGGTCTTGTGGGTCGGAGTAGGGTTTGAGGTTGGATGAGTAGGAGTTCCGGAGGGAGTTGTTGCTCCTGTGCTCGCAATTGGGCCTGTGTACTTCTCGCCCAGCTCACCGAGGGAGAAAACGACCACAGAGCAAAATCCATCCGTAGATGTCATCAGCAGCGTGTTCCCATCTGACGACCTATATAAATTTGAGGTTAAATAACTGTTAAGGCAGGCAGAGGAGGGATGGAAGGAGAATGAGACTAACCACGTAAGATCTGTGAAAGCTGCATAATGCAAATTGCTGACCACGCAGAGTGGCGTCTGTTGCTGAGTGTCATATATAAGAACGGCATCTTGCGTCGCTACAGCATATACCATTCTATACGGCAGCGAAAAGGCCGCGTTAGAAGGTGCACTCGTATTAGGAGTCGAGGCAGCAGGGTCTGGCCCAGATGGCTGAGAAGCCGGAGCTCCTGACGCCACACCGGACGGCCCCAATGTATCATTTTGACCACCAACTGCTGGCGGTGGTAGCAAGGAAAGAGCATCCTCAGGTGAAGATGTATCGACGGTTATATGTTTTGTTGCTACCGGCGACTTCCGGAATGTATATAAAACGGGGGAGCATTTGACCGCTATTGAAGGCTTCTTATGGCCTGGGAGATGGGCGATAGGTGGTTTGTTCAATCCTGCCCGAGTGTATATATATACCGTATTGATTATATCGTCTGCCGTCTTTGCCCCGTCTCCAGTGGTAGGATTAGAAGTCCTATATTGCCCGGCCGGGGTAAGCAAAAGACTCCCATCCGGAGTAAATGTCAACCGACGGAAGAATGATGTCAATGTCTCATTATAATATATATTTGCATTTTTGACACCCAGGCCATGAACTTTTGGTGAGAATTCCATTGGCTTCACTGCTGGAAGAGGCAAAGCCGGGGAAGGAGATGTAGAGCGACGAAGCGACGGGGATGAACTAAATGAACTTCTGCGGCTAGCGGCAAGTATAGGTGGGTTCATTGGGAGTGAGAAAGACGTGGGCGTTCCAGGAGTTGACGGAGCAGGAGAAGCAATAACGGGCGCATCGCCAAGCGGAAAGTTTGTACCACGCGCAGAAAAGTCGGGTGGGGCAGGACTGCTGGAGGATACTCTTCTGCGAGGTGGGAGATCCATCCGTGAGATTTTGCCATGCTGGGAAAGAGAAAACTGGCCATCCTTTGATTTGAGTGTATAGATATGAACTGAGCGATCAGAACTCTGAGTGGCTACAAATTCGTTTAATGGATCCCAAGCAACGCCTTGGACATAATGATTGTGTTCCGCAATTTGACGAACCATTTGACCTTTAGGTACAGGTTATGAGCATACTATGGTATAGATTCAAACACTGGGAACATACCAGTTTGAGCATTCCAAACACGGGCAATATTATCCATGCTTCCGGTAATAAAAAATATACCATCAGGGGACCAAGCAAGATCGTAAATCTCTGAGCCCATCGATCTGCACATATGCTTAAGTCTCCAGGTCTCTTTATCCTCGAGGTCATCGTCGCCAAATGTGCCGGAACGATGGCCAGGCTCCGCGGGAACCCAAAGTATGATGTTACCGTCATCACCCGCCGACGCAAGCATCTCACCTGTTGCAATATATTCAGCAAACTTGAAAGCGCCCCCCCATCAATCCCACCAGGAAGCGAAACTCAGACGAACCTCGTGGACAAAAGCGAACGACATTAACAGCTTGGTTATGCTTTGCGAGAGTACTCAGGTAGACAACCTTGCTCTCCTCACCTTCACCCTGGACCCTCCAGATCTGTGCAATGTCAGTACAGGAACTCGCCGAACACGGGGATTAAGCCAAATAAAGATCAAACATACCCGAACATTAGTGTCTCCACCGGCTGTCGCAAGCCGACCTTTTCCGTTAGGCTCGAAATGTGCACTGTATATCGGCTGATTGTGTTCGTGCCAGTGAATAGTGAGTGGGATGGCCTTCATGTTGCCGTACCTTCGGAGGTCCGAGAGCTACGGCGGAAGGAGATCGTTTGGAGCAAGTAGACTGGAAGCAAGACAAAGGCTTCAGTTGTCAATGGGTAGGATGGAGAGGTAGCAGTTGTTTTATTTCTTGTAGAAAAATTTAGAGATGTTTTTTGCAAGAAAATTGGTCGGTATGTTTTGAGCAAACAAACAGTGGGCAGAGGGAGGTTGTGGTGACGTTGAGATGTAGGCTGTTGTTGGTGAGGCAACTGAGGTTTGGGGAGTTAAGCGCATAGAGTTGGGCGTTGCTACGATACCGTTAGTATCATGCTTCTGGGAGTAACCGTAAGTTATGTGTGTACACAGAGGAATCGATGGGCGGCAAGAGAGGGAGAAGGAGAGCTGTGCGACACAGGCGATACTTTCCGCCCGCCCCCCCCTCGAGAGAGAGTCGAGTACGGCAGCGTGCTTGTGCAGGCACGGTATGTGTAGAACCACCCACCGTAAACTTGTATGTATGATACTCTGAATATCTCGACTCGACTCCAATGCTTCGGCTGCAGGGTATGCAACATGGGGACAGATCACAATAATACTGTGGTCCACACAAGCCTTTTGAGAACTACAGTCTGAGACGTCTGCACTGAATATTGGAACCTTGTGTCCAGCCTGGCGGTCAGCAAGTGCTTTGTGGAGAAATTTTTGAGGCACAGAGTTTATGCCCGTCTACCGCATCCTGCAGAAATCTGGTGCAATAATCGTATCACAGTGGGGCCGAAGGAAGACGTATGTAGTATACCCCCCAGCGAGCATGCGAGTCAAAAAATCCTCTATTACAATATATATTTGTATATGAGATATCACGGACACTCAAATCTTCCAATCTTACAAAGTTTGTTGTCGTTGTGATTGTAGTTGTTGCTACCATTTGTTGCTATGCCAATCTTGTATGGTACAAGTACTATGCCTCTCTGTTGCATCACTTGTATGATTTATGCATCACCCTCCAAAGTGCTGTAGAATACCGGTAGTCATTTGCAGTTGTGGATCGCTGTACGGTGTGTGCTTCAGAACCCGAGATCCAAAAACAATTCCCTCCTTCCTCAGAAGCATACTGTACTGTAGGCCTTTCGATCCAGCATTCTCAGCTTCCCCGTTACTGAATTCATTCTAGTATATAGGTGGAGGTATGACCACGGGGGATATCGCCTACCGTACTAAGGAGATGTTGGTACCGGTTCTCGCTCTACCCACTTATCCACAGGACTCGCAGAAACAGACACTCCTCCGTGTGCCAGGGTAAACAAAACCCACCACAAGGCCATGCATTGACCACAATGGTACCACACTCTTGCAGGCACAGCTTAGTAATACAAGTTAGTGAAGTCACCTTCCCGAAGCTAGAGTTATCCAATTGCCAATGCTGTACAAGTAGGGCAGATCCCTTCGCCTGTACTCGAGTATGATATTTGTCGCTTTTCAGTTCCTCAAGATATTCCGAGATTGGGAATGGTTCAAGTGTGGCAATGGTGTTCAGTAAATTTAGAGCTTTTTCCACTGGCTAGGTAACGGAAAGAGCTCCCCCGGCCATACCGCCTTTAGTAAAGATCTGAGGTTAGCCCAGCTCGTTGACCACGATAAAAGCTGCCAATCCCGCACACAGATTAAGGGATAGATATATCCGTCACGTAGTTTAAAAGCAGCAGGTTATAACGAGAACGCTCGTCAAATTTGAAGCGAAACTTCGGGCTGCTACACGCCGATGCTACTTACCAGATTCACCTTACGGTTGCATATACCAGTACTCTATAAGTCACCTATTTGCCGTGCTCGTGCCCGCACAGGCGTTAGCGGTGAACCGTACGGTACTGGTACTGGCACAGCATCTGTATCCTACTCGAGTATTATTTTGGCTGCAGCTGGCGTTCTAGGCTCATATCAACTGGACTCCTCCCGCTCCTTCAAGCTACCGCATCCGGCCTACCGTACCGTACAGTACCAGTACTCGTACTGCATGGTGCTCTGCTCTACTCTACCACACAGGCGTATGGTGCCCTCATGGTGCCCTCAAAAAAGGAGTCGATAGTCTGGTTAGATCGAGTGCTGTCACACAACGGCATTGCCCTAGTACGATGCCAGTATGTCCAAGCCAGTATGTCCAAGCCACTGCCACGAGCGAAGGCTCGCGCCTTATGCCATGAGCGAGCCCAAAGAACAGGAGGTACGGTACTCTACAAAGTACTAGTACAAGTGCTGCTGCTGGGCACAACGAACAAGCCATACAAAATATCTTGGCAAGGGCAGATCTTGCTTGTTCGTTGAACCCTCTCGCCGTCTGGCTTGGGGTACTGCCGTTACATTTGGACCCAGCATCGGCGGTCCATCGCCTTGCGGCCCAAACTTTTACCGAGCGCGACAAGAGATCTGCGAAGGGGAAGAAAAAGGAAAGAAAAAAGGGCTTGTGGGTTCTGAATCTGATCCAGTCACCCACTGAGTCGGATGAGACCTCTTAATCCCCAAGGAGATCAACCTTCGGGGCGATCGGAGGAAAAATAGGTTATCGGTGTTGGATTCTGAATTATTTTATTTTATTTTTTTGATTATTCCTCTTTTGATGGAAACCAATCATGGGGCTGCAAACACGGAAGAAGGAGAAAAAAGAAAATATAGGTTGGAGATTCTGTTGGAGCAAGCCTGATCATACCGCGAGCAGCCGATAACTGTGCGAGTGATGCTTGCAGTCTATCCCAAAGCGACCCTATCATAATCTCAGGACAAGATGTGTGGAGGGGTTCAGCTGGACGGGCCGTGTGATGGGGAATACAAGGGCGTGTCGCAGCAACGTGATAGTCCGTAGCAGATGGACAGAGGATTGACTGCTCATCAACAACCGTAGCAGAGAACGACACCACTAGCATGGAAATAGTCCAGCTTCTTATGAACACGAGACAGTCGAGGGAGTCCGCTCGCCGTCCAGACCGACTCGCGGCGGATGCCCTCGTTAACGAAGCATTAGATGAAGACCAACGAGGAAACAGTGAGGGGAGCAAGAGTAAGAGCGAGAACGGTCCCCAGGGCCCGGCTTGGAAGTGGGGTAGAGCTCTGTATCGGTATCAAGGTGAGATGTATCATACCGAGGAAATATCATATTATCATATTGGAACCACCGAAGAACATAGAGGAACTCTATCCGTTCACCTGGCGACACTACCTTAGATGTGTTGGTAGAGAAATTGGTCCCCTTAGTAGGCAAGTCCGTCAGCTAGCACTCCACAACACACAAGGGTCGATCGGCTTTTCTTGTTGGATGCACCTCCCTTCTCCTTTCAAACACCGCCATTGGCTGCCCTACCGTGCTCGTTTGCGTACCGTGCTCTACCCCTATTTGCCAAAGCTTCCATAGCGCGAGAACTTGGAACCCGGCATACTTGTTTGTTTGTCTTCTGCCACTGGTCTCCGGCGTAGGGAACGCCAGGTCGGAGGTTGAGGGCTTTGAAAACCAACCTCCTGTAAGCTGCTGCAATCCTGAGAACATTCCGATTCTGCCTTGTGCGAGGCTGGCGACAAAAGTGGTGAGCAGAATGGCATGCAACAACCCAAACCATGCTACTAGTACTTCACGCTTTCCATTCAACACATTCTGGGGGTGTGGGAGATTAAAAAATTGATATTCTGGCCCAGAATTCTTTCGAATATCTCTCCAAACAATTACAGATCATCAAAGAATTATTGGACACTTTGGCATGCAATATTGTAAAGTTGGGGTTGAAAACAGCGCCAAGCCTTGCCATTTCCCATACAAAATACTGTATCATACTCGTATCATAGTCAGAAATTGCGCCAAGACCAATGTACCAACTATTATCATACTCTCTTAACAATTCTTCAACCAGTCTAGATACAGAGTTCTAAAGGGTTGGAAAGTAAAATCTAGGGAATTGTTGCCCAAATGGGCAAAGATTAAGCCCAAATTTCTTCAATAAATCAGTGGCTAGAAGGTTGCGAATATTGCTATTCTCGGTGGAAAACCCTTACACTGCTTATCATCTTTGTCGTCAGCCTCGTACAATACTCGAGCAATACATTGCGTGTAGTATTTAGCAACGCAGCAGTATCTTTTCAACCCCCTGGTAAATGGATGATACCGACGTGAGAAAGTGTGAGAAATGGATTAAGGGCTTCTGTTGAAAGGGGAAGTTTCTGAAGCGCCTTTAAAGCCACCAAGTGCTCACATAAGTTACCATACTCGGGAGATGTGTAGATATTGTCCGACAGCACTAAATTCAATACTGGGTCGTGAATTGGTCTGGAATTCACCGGGCCTTCTACCAGTATCCCTTTGCACTTATACCCTGCACATGGGAAACATAAGGCTAGGTCCGGAAACTGACGATAAACACGGAGGTAAAGTTCATCCAAAGCATTTGGTTAACAAGTCAAGTCTTGTTCTGATACAACGTAGTTATTGTAACAACCTCCAGGATGCTGCCGTGAGAGAGGGAAGGGCGCCAGGTCCAATATATCCCACGCTGTCTATATATCAACCTTTAACCTAATAAAGAACTATATTTAAATGTTAGCAAATCGTCACCAACGGTAGCGGCCTCTGTTTCTCAAGTCACTTGGTTACGCTCGTTCGCATCTGAAAAGAAGAGAAAAAAGGCCACAGACAGGCTCGATTTATAATCCAGGGGTTCCATAAGGTACTAGTACACCTTCCCATTCGCAAGATGTGATAACCCGTCAAACACAGCGAATCACAGCCGTGGAAGGAAATGCTCATTGCACTCTGGAAGGTATGCCTTCCGCAGAGCCGCAACTTCTTTCAACGGCTCCAAACTCACCTCACGAGGGCCGCCAGAAACCCCCATTCCTCGAGCCATACCCCTTCAATGATACTACAGCTATAACTCAGGTTGCGTTCCGCCAATACGCTACCCCAGTTTTAACCTTTCGACAATAGGAATGTCTAATAGAACTCTCTTTCACTCCGTGAGGACAACCATCGGAGTATGTCTACCCCAAATAAATCATAGAACGAAAAAACATGCTCCACCCCCAATCTTTACATAGTGCGATGCTAACTATACAAGACAGCCAAACAGGGGCACTACTAAAAGCTCAACCTACTATGGCGTATACTTCTACCCATACACCAAACCCACCGATGATCCGGTCTTTGCCGTGGTCGGTGGTCCGGAAACTATCATTGCGAGACCGCATCCTACAAAAGGTCTCGAAGTAATACAGTACTTCCTTGACGACCTCAAATTCAACGAGTCATTATGCACCGCCTCGTGGACTAAAGACCTGAAAACCGGAGACCCGCTTCTTGCCGTCGGCGGACAAGCGGGAATCATCAAAATCCTGAATGTCAAGACGGGCAAAGTCATACAAACCCTCAGCGGCCACGGCGACGAGATCATGGAGATTCTCACATCTCCGAAGAACCAAGGACTCCTAGCCTCCGCATCCGCCGACTCCACTGTCCGGATCTGGAGTCTGGATCCCGCGCACCACCGACAACCATGCGCATTGATATGCGCGGGCGAGGGTCATAGAGAGACAATCCTCTCCATAGCCTTCCACTCCTCGGGCCGATACCTCCTATCCGGTGGCATGGACCACATCGTGAACCTGTGGGTCTTGCCCGACCTCCCGGACCCGTCCGCAGACAGAGACAAGCCCATAACCCTGATGTATCCGCACTTCTCCACATCCATGATTCACTCAAACTACATCGACTGCCTCGCCTTCCACGGCGACTACATCCTCTCGAAAGCAGCGCGGGAGAGCAAAATCGTCCTTTGGGCCATCCAAAATTTCACTTCCCGTCTCCCCCCTCCTGCCCCGGACAAAGCTCCCACAACGCACGAGTGGCGCGCCACACGCTCCGCCTTCGGCGGCGGCTTCGAGCGCCTGCTGCAATTCTCCATCCCGGACACGGAACCGTTTTTCATGCGCTTCGGACTTTTCGCGCGCGCACGCGCAGACACGTTCCTGGCCATGGGCAGCACGAGCGGGAAGGTCCATATGTGGAATTTGCTACGCACGGAGTTATATGGGAAGAGCCCGGGTGATACGGGTGCGCGGGATGGCAGGGACACCACTACCCCCAGTGAGAGGGGGAGTCCCGCAGTTGTCAATGCTGAATTAAATACCACGGGTCTTATCGCCGGTAGTGATAGGGGGCGCTCTACTCCTGCTGCTCCTCCCGCGCCTCCCGCACCTCCCGTGAAACTCCCGCCGATTCGAGGCGACGCCCTGGGCGATCCACTCGCCATGATTAAAGCGCACTACACGCTGGAAATCCCAAGAGTGAAAACCACAATCAGACACGTCGCCTACAGTCTCTCCGGAGAGTACATGGTCTGCGTTGGTGAAGGTGGGAATATCGTGATTTCAAGGAAGGATCTGGCCGCGAAGACTTGAGGAGGGGGGGGGGGGGGGGGGGTGGGGTATAAAAAATAT
>Ga0307513_10001249_pt1 | contig 36847 bp, 24 predicted proteins | sample 15_EM_MG_FD_202174 | JGI IMG/M metagenome (GOLD analysis project Ga0307513, IMG submission 202174) | Populus trichocarpa ectomycorrhiza microbial communities from riparian zone in the Pacific Northwest, United States - 15_EM | ecosystem: Host-associated > Plants > Roots > Unclassified | place... | reverse complement strand
AAGTATATAGGAACAAAAGGAATAATAAAGAAAGTGTAAAGAAAACAAAAAGTTGTACTCGGCTTGAGAATAATATAGAAGCTTAGAAGAAGCATTTGAGAGGAGAAAGAAACCTTATACCAACACCTATGATCCCAGGTTCGAACCCGTCCGGGGCCCAGAAACCCTTGGGCCCAAAACCTATAGGACAGGAAGAGTGGCGTATTGGGGAGCCATGGGTGAAAGGCCCTTAGTGCTGGTCCAGCGGTGCTTCAGTCCTCATGGATCTTCCCCATCACTCTCGCTGTTTGGTGTTTCACGAAACTAGATGCCAGTTTTTAGACAGGCCCATACACTGGTTTCAATACCTCGGGAATTGTTGTTAGTTTTTTTCGCTCAGCCCCATGCCATACTGCTCGATAATAAAGCACCACAAGGATCGGGAGGAGACATCTAAGGAAACCCTGTAACTCAGTGAATTTATGATTATATCTTGGACAGATAAGGTATAGAGCTCAGAAAACGGAAGCAGCATCAGGGATGGATACTGTTTTGAGTTCTAGTTCTGCGGGCTTGTTCTCTTTATTTGCTACATAGTTCCATTGCATTTTAATCAAGCCCGTTTCAGCCCGTCTTCGGTTTGTTATTGCCAGCACGGCTCACATGTTGTTAATCAGAGGCAATCATTCCTATTATTAATGACGGGCACGTCCTTCGCCCAAATCTCCATACCTTGCCCCGTATTGGGACCTATATCCCCTGTTAGAATATGCTAGAAGAATACCGGAAGTTTCACCGAGGAGTTTGGCACTCGGTGAAAGGTGCGAGAGGTGGAGTAAAAGCGGTGAATAGTGATGGGCACGATCATGCTCGAGCAGAAAATTTGGCCCATGCTCGAGCATTGATCGAGCTCGATCACACCAAAAATTTATGATCGAGCATGATCGTGTCCATCGCTAGCGCCGGTGAAGGAAAGAGTAGTAGATGCGGTGAGGAGAAGCGGGGAAATAAGGGGTAACAGGATGACGTGATAAGTGGGGGAAATGGCGTGAGAATATAGGAACTGCCCTGGGGCGAGCAGTCCTAGTTTTTGTACTTAAAGGTCTTGTTCACGCACAGTTGTAGAAAGCCAAGCTAGTGAATAGTTCTTTAAAATACATTATTCCTTCTTTATGCGAGCATCAAGATCCACCATCTGTTTACTAGAAATTATAAGATCACAGGAATGCACTCGATCACATTCCCGAAGCCCTAATCCTTCAAAATTTCGTCTATCATGTGAGACTACAAGCGACTTACAGACCCGGGGTGGGCACTTGTGCATAGGCTACGATATAATAGCAACTACAGGTGGTGCAGTTGGCCAATCTTGCACTGACGAGTAGCCCTACTACACCGCTCCTAAAGCTCAAGGTTGTTTCATAGAAGCCCACCACAAATACCAAATCTAACATTTTCCCCGTCAGACACAAGCCGGATGATGGGAGAAGATACATTTTCACCTCACGATTTTCTAATGCACGCTTAGCCGGTGCAGACTCGGGAGGATATATTATGAGGAAAAAAAGCTCGGGGGCCTGCAGGGATTCTGCTTTCCTGGACGAATATTGTCGACCTGAACGGGATTTCTTGGTAGTGCGCTCCCATGACATATCTCACAAGTGAGACAGCTGTATTGTCGGTTAATTCACCGGGGGCTCGGCCATTTTTAGGAAAGGTATGACCGTAGACTTCTGTTATGTTCTCTCTAGAGTGCCAATAGAAAGACAAAAGTACCTATAAATATAATAAAGGAATATTTATCCTTTCACTGCTCACCACATATAAATTTACTATCATTGTTTTTTCCTGCGCACTTCAATCGTGACCGAAGAAAAACACAGCACGAGAACCCTCTTCGTAAATGACCATCACTCTGGAACAGATGAAATAACCCGCCACACTACTGAAAAGTAAGGAAACTTCCACCATCGAGATCGGCGTCGAAGAGCCTTCTTCTAATTACCCGGTTCCTCCGATTTAGCTCTTCCTTTTGCGCAACAAAATAATATAGCAAGGAGAGTAGGGATTAGGATGTGAGATAACGCCTCTATCGTAACCATTAAAGATATGTATATAGGAGCCGAGGTGCATGAGAAGGAACAAAGTATACGCAGAAAATAAAGTATCACAAACAATGCCTCAAAAATAATCAGAAAGTAGATCTCCCGCCCACTCTTATTCGTAGCCCCGCCGTCATAGCGCTATGAACAGCCTTCCCACCCTCCAGTAGTTGACTTTTAGATCGCAGTAGCGAATTCATTCGCAAGCGAGTATCGGCGGAGGTGGAGAGACACGTGGGTAGCTATAGGAGAGAGCATAGGGAATGTAGGAACGAGACCAATGAACCACCGAGAACGGGCAGGTTGTCTCAGTGAAGGGGGGCAAGTCACAGAGGGGGTATCAAAGCCTCCGGATCCTTTTGAGGGGCGGTTCGGGTATCTCGGGTGGCTCATCGACGAAGGCTTCGGAGAATCCTCCCTGGAATGCTGGTTGGGGGAAGAGGTTGTACGGGCCTTCAACCAACTGTGCTGCCCTCGCACACCCACCCTCCGCAGCCCATGGAAATGGTATTTGGCTAAACGGATCTGGCGGGTTGGGGTTGATATCGCTCGGCTCGAATAGTGTCTCGGGAACCGTTTCACGCGGACCTCCCGGAGCCCATGGAAATGGTATTCCACCAATCTCATCTGCGGCGTGGCGGCTGACGTCGTTCCACTCCCATAATATGTCCACAGCTCCCTCATACCCACTCTCAGTAACTGGTATTGGGCCGGGGCTAATATCGTTCTGCTCCGATAACATGCCAACAATTTCCTCGTGCCCAAACATAATATCCCATGATAATTGCTGTTGGACGCTCATATTACCCAGGTCGTAATTAGCGTCGCTCCGCCGCGATACCATCTCTACAATCCCCCCATACCCACTCTCGGTAGGCAGTGATAATGTGCGACCGGTCTCATCTGCTGGGTTGAGATTGATATTGCTCCACTGCGGTAGCATCTCCGCAACTCTCTCATACCCACTCCCGGCGGCCACTGGTGGTGCTTGACCCGAGCCACCCGCTGTGGCGGGATTGGTGTTATCCCGCACCAATAGCATCTCCACGATTTCCTCGTGCCCTTCGCTGGAAGCCCATGAAAGGGGTGTCCGCCCCCTCTCATCTGCCCCGCCAGGATTTATATCATTGCTCTTCAGTAAAGTCTCCACAATTTCCACACACCCATACTCAGCAGCAAATGACAATGGTGTTCGGCCGCGGTGATCTGCTCTGTCGGGATTAACGTCGCTCCGCTCTAACAGCATTTGCACAATCCCCTCCTGCTCACCAGTGACAGCCCATGATAATGGTGTACGGCCACTCTCATCCGCCATGTCAGGATCGATCCTGTTCCGCTCCAATAACATCTTCACAACGTCCGTATGGCCATATATGACGGCCCACAAAATTGGGGTTCGGCCCCTCCCATCTGACGTGTTGGGGTTGACATCATTCCGCTCCAATAGAATTTTCACAAGATCAGTGTTACTGTAACTAGCAGCCCACGATAACGGTGTGCGGCCATTCTTATCTGCTATGTCGGGATTGGCATTGTTCCATCCCAACAGAATCTCGGCGATTCTTCCAATCTCCTCGCTGGGGCCCCACCCATAGTATCCTGGGTCACTCTCGCCTTCCACGTCAAGATTGGCCTCGTTGGCCTCAGTCCAGCCCGCCGCAGCCCATGAAAATGGTGTTCGCCCCCTCTCATCTGCGGTGTCAGGATTGACATCCTTCCTCTGCAATAGGATTCTCACAATTTCCACCATCCAATTATGGGCAGCCCATGAAAGTGGTGTACGGCCACTCTCATCCGGGGCGTTGGGGTTGACATCGTTTCGCTGCAATAAGATCTCCACAATTCCCTTATCCCCCCCCATAGCATACCATAATGGCGTAAAGCCAGACTAATCTACAGTATTTGGATTGACATCGCTCCTGTGCAACAGCACCTCCACAGCCTCCTTACATCCATGATCGGCGGCAAATGATAATGGTGCCCGGCCCCGGTGATCCGCGGCATTGGGGTTGACATTGTTCTGCTCCAATAACATCTTGACGATTTCGCAGTGCTCATACTGTGAAGCCCATGACAATGGTGTACGGCCCTCGTTGTCTGCTATGTCGGGGAGGAGTCCTACTTGTTCCAGCAAGACCTTCGCATCGCTATCATGTCCTTTTCTCGCAGCCCATGCCAACGCGGTGCCACCATGCAAGTCTGTCGCGTTGAGATCCCATTTCCGAATATCAAATAAAGAGACCATGAGTTCCAAAACCCCGAGCAAGGCTCCACCATGGAGCCCGGTGAATCCAATCGGGATACCCTCATCATCGAAGGGCGGTCCCGGATAATACTCTTTTAATAGGAGGAGCTTGCAAGATATGTGCCCATCGAATCTATCGAGTAGCCTTCGCGCAAGTGGTATTGCCTTTTCACTGATATCTCTTCGAGCATGGGCTCCCCAGTAGCAGGAAGCATATTCAAGAAAGGGGGCAGCTGGAGGGGGTGAATTGAGAGTAGGAGAAAGGCCCCTGATGTACGCAAAGTTGAGGTAAGTTAAGCAAGCCTCCGCAATTACCGAATGAGGGCTCTGGAAAAGCGGAGGATTAGCTAGGATGTGCTCCTGTAGAGTGAAATGCACAAGCCGGACAGTTGATGATGACGAATCGACCGTGACAAGTCCTAGCGCGCAGTTCATTATGGTCCTTATGTTGGGCGCGTTGTCTTGGTTTAGATCTTCCGACCCCACTTGTACCCCTAGGGCTTGACATATTTCGTCTGGCCTCAACGGCCGCTCTGAATATGCAACCCACATGATAGCCTCCATTCCTAGTCGCGATCTGGCATTCTCCTGCCCTTTGATCCTTTCGAAAGTGGCAGTGTATACATCTCCGACATCCTGACCTTTTGACATCTGCTTAAGCTTTTGCTTCCTCCGATGGATTGTTGGCTCAGCGAGAATTGACTCGACGCTGAGCGAGACAAGAAGAAATCTGTGCACAATCGTTGGTAAGCAGAGTGACTTTAATTCAGCATGGGGGAGCTAGGGATCTAGATATACATCTCGGAAATTGTGTTTGGAATGATTTCCATTATATCGGCTCTCAGACTCTTGTCCATGGCGTCAGGTTCTGGGTCCCCATCTAACTTCATCCTCAAAAATACCTTGGTATCTTCCTTTGCTGGGCTGACGGGGATGCTATGAGCAGTGGGGAAGATCTTCCCAACTTCACCGCCGATGAAAGGCCTTCCCGCCAGGAATAACCTGACATTTGGCATCTCTTGGGAGATAGCTCACAGCGACGTAAGAAGACCGGCACGGTGGGCTGGGAGAGATTCATCCAACCCGTCAATGCATATAACCACTCGTTGTCGTTGCCGAATCACCCTCTTTAGCATATTAACAAGTTCTGGGACTTGTGGTCGTACCCCGCCAAAATGGTTCTTCGCCTTTTCAAAAGCATCCCGTATGTCCTCCGGGATGTTTCCTCCTCCCACCAATTGCTTAAGCATAGCTCCTAGCATGTTCGAAGTAGTCTGCTCCTTTTTATCAAGGTAGTCACAATACAGCCCAGCCACTGCAGTATCCGGTCCCCTGCCATAAAAATGATCGATTATAAGAGAGCTAAGATCGCTAATAGTTAGCGATCTGGGATTTCTCCTGGGATATCTGGTGCTACCTAATATGAGTCTTTCCCACACCTGGATCGCCATGGCAAAATAGCACAGAGTGGGCCGATCCATCTCTTCCCATATTCCATCTCTGAAACTGGTCTGTTTGGAATATCCATTGCCCCACGCTGGCGAGTCGGGTCTCCCTCAAATGTTGATGTCTTTTTTGAGGCTCGAGTGATGATAGCCACTGTAGGACCTGAGCCCTGTCATCGTTTATAGTTGTATTGAAACTGTTAACGTTGAACGACCCAGAAATCCCTCCGTAATCCATACTGCCCAAAGTCTGCTATCCGAGCGGAATGAAAAGATGAAGGCTTGGGGTATCAAGGCTATTAAAAATCTTCAGGTAGTAACTAGGGGCCTGGTGGCGGGCTAAGGCTGTGTAGCGCCAACAGCCCCTGATCTACCAAAGCCTCTTTCGAACCTCCCTAGGCAACCATGATATCTGCGGCTGAAACGGTGTCCCCCACTCATGATTCAACGGCTAAGTGCAGAATCTAAGCATGTAATCATAGGAATTTAAATGGATCGAAAAAAGCGCGGGTCAACTCACTACTAGTTCACTATCTCGCTCGGTGGTTCCGTTTACACACCCGTACCATATCGCCTTGTCCCACAGTGGGGCTTGTGCTGAGGTCCCCCAAATATGTTTCTCCTACCCTGTGCCGCTATGACCGGAAAAGGAAACTTGGCAAACTTCTGGTAAATCTAGAGCGATTCCCGACCACTCGAGTGCTCAAATAGCGCCACAATTCGGGGACCACCTGTAGTATCGGGACTCACTGAGAGGTTGGAGCGAAAAACCCTACTTCTCTTTTCGCCAGGTGTAGCTCCACCCACTGTCCCTTTGTGGCGGCCGTTTAAACAGGGTATCAATCTCAAGGCACAGTTGCAACAAATTTCCGGTATTTTGCGAATTGTTGTTAGTTTATGTCGCCCACCCCACTGCACCACCAAATCACGAAGCGCTATTATGATCGGCAAGACAAACCTGCGGAACTCTGAACTCTAGGTGGATGCTTCAAGTTGATGATGTCTGTATCTGGACGCTGCTTTCTTAGGGGTACATCTTGGGCTAATAGGACACAAGGTTTGAAAAAAATGTGGGGGTGCTGAGACTGGGATACTGTTCGGAATGCCGCTTCTGAGAGGCTGTTGGCTTTGTTTAGCTAGCTAGCTTGCCTAGTATTTTAGACTATCTTTTAAATATGGATTGATGGATCAAGGGTGTTGACAACCAAACGAAACGCCAAGAATTCACAACGAAGAAACAATCGCTCAGCTCGGGAGTGAGGAAGTTCTCTTCGTTTAACACACACACACTCTCTCTCTCTCTCTTTAAACGACTAGCAGCAAAGATAGGAGTAGGTATAACCACAATAAAGCTCTCCTCTCTTGGGTCGCAAGACGGATCTACCCTTCTGTGCCGTATGCCCCCCTTTCCCTTGCTCACTCCCGTGCTAACAAAGGAAAGACAAAGACCCCCACTCTCCAAAGCCCCCGGCCACGGTCCAACATCCGCGCATCGGACTCTTACGGCTTTCCTGCTCTCCCGCTTCCCTTCCGGCGGATGCATCGATCAAAAACTTAAACCCATTCCTGCAGCCGAAATGCTTTCTCGAAAGCCAAAGCGTCCCCAAAGCTACAGCGCGTTCCCAGAAACTATCCCAACAACAAAGCGATTATCGCGAGAGCACGCCGGGCAGCATCCCACGATTTCTGACGCCATCGCGCCCGTTTCAACTTGTCATCTGTCTGTCATATATCGCCACCGTCCATTGCGCATGCGCTCATCACATTCCCGACACACGAATGTTTTTGTGGTTCTATCTATCAAGTGGAACTACTGATGGTTTGCACGCACGGAATGCAATATCGAACGGATCACAATGGCATACTACGGGAGAGATAGCTAGCCAATTTGGCGCTAAGGAATAATCCCCTGTCCTGTAGTATGATATTCTGATCTTAAAGCTCGCACTTTCTGGACGCCTCTTTACCAGTACCGGGTACAACACTTTTTCTCCTAGAAAAGATTTCGGATGATGGGGGCGAATACACTTCCATCCCGCAATTTTCCAATGCGCCCCACACTGGCACCAACAGATAGGAAAAAAGAGTTTTTAGCGAGCAGCAGGAGTTACGGTTTTCCCGGCGCACGTCCTCGGCCTAAAAAGCATTTCTCAGCAGGGGATGCTAGTTGAGGTATCTAACAAATGGCATAGCAGTAGAGTGAGCGGATTCGCTTGGGACTTAGATACTGGGTAGGAAAGGGGTAGCCATAAACCTTTTCCATCTTTATCGGTACTAGAGTGCCAATGGAAAGGGCAAAGATCTATAAAGCCATAATAGAATATTTGTCCCTCCAAATCTACACCCCATATACTATCGGGTTCCTCTATGCACTTCTGTTGTGACTGAAGAATACAGCTAGAAACCCTTGGTAATCGCGGTAACTCCGAAACGAATGAAACCATCCACAAGACTCCCGAAAATATGAAAACTTCCATCACCACATCAACACGCGACCTTCCCCCAACTTCAATGGTTCTCGGTTTTAGTTCCTACCTTCCGGTTGATAAACGCCCGAAAGAGCAAAGCCCTTTGTAAAAAAAAATATCCAATAAAAGGAACGCCTTTATCAGAGGCACAAAGATCAACGACTTAGAACAGAGGGGCGTGAAAGAGATATAACAAGTTATAAACAGAAAATAAAGTAACACAGACATGTCTCACAAATGGTTAGAAAGGGGATCCCCCCACTCTCACGCATATACTTTTCATGGTTAAATCGTTGAGAGCAGCCAGTCCAGCTCTCCAGTAACAATAAAACCGTTTGTAGCCGAGTAGCGAGGGAGGTGGGGGGTCAAGTAGGAAACTAGATGATGGGTTTGGAGGGGTAAGGGTGAGGAACTACTAGTCTATAGTAGACAGTGGAAAGCTTGTGTCAGTGAAGGGGCAAATTGCAGCGGGGAGTATCAAATCATCCGGATCCTTTTGAGCGGTGGTTCGGGCAACTCGAGGGACTCAGCATTGAGGGGCTCAGATAATTCCCTGTGGAGTGCCGGTTTGGCAATGAAGTCGTACGGGCCTTCAAGCAGCTGCGCAACTTCCGCACACTCATTCCCGACAGGCCATGGAAAGAGTGTTGGGCAACTCGCATCTGCGGGGTCCGGCGTGAGATCATTCTGCACCAATTGCATATCCTCAGGGCCCGCAAGCATGCCCCCGGTAACCCATTGAAATGGTGTCCCACCAATATCCTGATCTCCATTGTCGGTTGCCACGGGAAATAGTGTTCCCCTATGCCCACCCGCCGAGTCCCGGCTAACATTGTGAAGTTCCAACAATGTGTCCACAATTTCTTCATGACCAGAGACAGCTGCCGACGATAGCGGAATTCGCCCACCCTTATCTACTGTGGCAGGGTTAATATTGTTCCGCTGTGAAAGCATATCAACTACTCTCTTTTGCTCATGGACGATAGCCCAGATTAATGGTGTCCAACCACTCTTATCTGCCCTGTCAGGATTGACATCGCTCCGTTGCAAAAATATCTCCATAATGTCGCCATTCCCCCTCGCTGCTACCCATGATAATGGCGTCCTGCCACTCATATCTGCAGCGTCGGGATTGACATCGCTCCGCTGCAATAGCATATGCACAATGTCGCTATCCCCACCCTCGGAAGCCCATGATAATGGTGTCCGGCCGCTCTTATCTGCAGCGTCGGGATTGACATCGTTCCGCTTCAATAGCATCTCCACGATTGCTACCCCCCAATACCCAGCGGCCAAAGAGAGTGGCGTTCGGCCACTCTCATCTGCGGCGTTGGGATCTATATTATTCCGCTTCAATAACATCTCCGCAATTGCCGTTTCCCCATCCCTAGCAGCCAATGATAATAGCGAACTGCAGTCCTCATTTGCCATGTTGGGGCCGACCTTGCTTCTCTCCAATAGCATCACCCCAGCTTCTACATGCCCATATATGACAGCCCATGAAAACGGAGTTCGGCCCTTCTTGTCTAGGGTGTCAGGATTTACATCCCTCCGCTCCAATAGCATCTTCACAACTTCCTCGCGCCCGTAGCTGGCAGCCCATGAAAGGGGTGTTCGGCCAGTCTTATCTGCCGTGTCGGGATTGATATCGCTCCGCTCTAATAGAACCTTCGCAACCGTTGCACACTGACTCCCGGGAGCGCTTTCTATGTATTCTGAGTCGGTCCTACCTTCCTTGTCGCGGTCATCGTCCAGATCGTCACACCAACCCACTGCAGCCCAGGAAAGGGGCGTTCGCCCCCTCTCATCTGGCGTGTTAGGATTCACATCGTTCCTCTCCAATAAACTCATCACCATTTCTGCATCGCACAGGGAGGCAGCCAATGATAGCGGAGTTCGGCCTTTCTGATCTGCAGCTTGGGGATTGACATCCTTCCGTTTCAATAATATCTTCGCAATCTCATCTTGCCCATAGTCGATTGCACTTGATAATGGCGTACGGCCATCCTCATCTGCCCTGTCTGGGTTGATATCTCTCCGCTCCAATAGCATCTCTGCAATTTCTGCATGCCCCTCGCTAATGGCCCATGATAACGGTGTTATGCCAGACTCATCTGCACAGTTGGGATCAACATCCTTTCTCTTCAACAATAGCTCCGCAATTGCTGTTGCCCCATGCTCGGCAGCCAATGATAATGGCGTATGGCCATCATGATCTGCCTTGTTAGGATTGACATCGCTCCGCTCCAATAACATCTCCGCAATGTCGTCACGACTGTGGTGGGCAGCCTGCGACAATGGTGTCTTGCCCCCGGCATCTGGGGCATCGGGATTGACATTTTTCTGCTCCAATAGCATCTTGACAATTTCACCGTGCCCACACCGCGAAGCCCATGACAATGGCGTACAGCCCTCGCTGTCTGCTATGTCAGGGCGGAGTCCTACTTGTTCCAGCAAGACCTTCACATCCCTATCACTGCCTCTCCTCGCAGCCAATGCCAACGCCGTTCTACCATGCAAGTCGGTTGCATTGAGATCCCATTTCTTAATATCAAATAAAGAGGGCATGAGTGCCAGAACCCCAAGGAGGGCTCCACCATGGAGCCCTGTGAATCGAATCGGGTAACCTCTGATATCGAAGGGTCGCCACCAATAATCCTCTTTCAATAAGAGGATCTTGCAGGATATGTGCGCATCGAATCTATCGAGTAGTTTCTCCGCAAGCGGTATTGCGCTTGCACTGATTTCTCTTCTAACATGTGCTCCCCAATGACAAGAAGCATACTTAAGAAAGAGAGTTGTTGAAGGGGGTGAAGAAAGAGTAGGCGAGAGGTCCCAGATGCTCTCAAAGTTGAGGAAAGTTAAGCAAGCCTCCCCAATTAGCGAATGGGGGCCTGGAAAAGCGTGGGATTGGCTAGGATATACTCCTGTAGAGTGAAATGCACGAGCCGGACAGTTGATGATGATGAATCGACTGTGACAAGTCCTAGCGCGCAGCTCATTATGGTCTTCATTGTCGGTTCGTTATCTTTCTTCAGATCTTTCGATCCCATTTCTACCCCTAAGGCCTGACATAGCTCGTCTGGTTGCAATGGCCGCTCCGAATATGCAATCCACATGATGGCCCCCATTCCTAGTCGGGATCTTGCATTCTCCTGCCCCTTGATCCTTTCAAAAGTGGCAGTGTATCCATCCCCGACATCTTGACCCTTTGATATCTGTTTAAGCTTTTCCCCCCTCAGATATATTGTTGGCTCGGCGAGGATTGCCCTGATACTTAGGGAGACAAGAAGAAATCTAGACATAATCGCCTGTTAGTGAAATCACCTCACTCAACACCGAAAATTAGGAATCTGGATATACATCTTGGATATTGTTTTTGGAATGATATGCATTATATCTGCCCTCAGACGCTCGTCCATAGCATCAGGTTCTGGGTCCTCGTCTAGCTTCATCTTCAAAAATATCTCCGTGTCTTCCTTCGTTGGACTAACCGAGATGGTAACCACATGGGGGAAATACTTCTTAATCTCCCCGCTGATGAAGGGCCTTCCGGTCAGGAATAAACGAACATTTGGCGACTCCCGGACAATGGATCGCAGAGAGTGAAGAAGCCCATTCCGATGGTCCGGGAGAGATTCATCCAATCCGTCAATACATATAACCACCCGTTTTCGTTTCCCGATTACCCTCTTCAGCATATTCACAAGTTCTGGGACTTGTGGTCGTAGCCCACCAAAATGATCCTTCGCCTTTTCAAAGGCATTTCGTATGTCTTCCGGGATGCTTCTTCTCCCCACCAACTGCTTAAGCATAGCTCCCAGGATGTTCGACGTAGACTGTTCCTTTCGATCGAGGTAGTCACAATACAGCCAAGCGGCTGTCATATCCTGTCCACAGCTATAAAAGTGGTCAATTACCAGAGAGCTAAAATTGTCATCGGTCAGCAATCTGGAATTTCTCATACAAAATCTTATGTTACCTAAGGTGAGTCTTCCCCACACCCGGATCGCCATGGCAAAATAACACAGAGTGACCGGATCCAGCTTTTCCTGAGTTCCATCTCTGAAACCTGTTTTTCCGGAAAATCCATTGCCCCACACCCTCGAGTCGGTTCCCGCTTAGATGTTCATGTCTGTTTAGAGGCTCGAGCGATGACAACCAGCGCAGAACCTGAGCCTTGTCGTCTGCTATAGTTGTGTGAAAGATTTGGTTGAAACTATTGATGTTGAATGATCCGGTGGTCCCTCTATAGTCCATACTGCCCAAACACTGGCCGACTTGAGGGGAACGGAAGGTCGATTTCTGGAGGTATCAAGGTTGTAGATTGTCTTCGGGGGGTAGGGAAGCATTTTGGGGGGTGAGGCTGCAATATTTTACAAATCAGCATTTTATCCAATCTTTTCACGCCAAGGACTCTTAACACCCCTGAAGGAGCCTCTCCAAATTTCTACAGAAAATCGTGACCTCTATTGCCTAGATTGTCTCATCGCACTCCGACCCCACCAGGCGCCAAGTACTCGGATATGGAAGTAAAAATCGAGTATGTAAAGAAACCTGTTTTGCGGAAGGGTATTGAGCTGGCCAGAATAACAGAAGAAATCGACAAATTCAGGTACTCGTCCCAGGGAAGAAGTATTCGAAAATACGAGATTTCATCGAAGTCTTGGCGAAGCCGAGGGGGGATCACCCAATCAACGCCCTTGTTGCCGTTCTCACGATGGCTTCAAGTCTTTAGTCTTACCTGGGTGGTTCATGTGTATTCATGCCCCGGGCCCGCTTTCTTTTGTTTGCCTATTGATACGGCCCCGACCTGGCACTTACTGCCACTCCTCGTTGCTTTGCCGCTTTGGTTTCGTCCTCTCGTCGCGCTGTTCGGCCCTGGGTCTGCCGGCTGGGAAACAGTTGGTCGTATGGGTTGGTTTTGTGCCTTCCTCTCCTCGGAGCGACCGTTCGGACACGCACACACCTGATCCCCCTCCGCTTACGGTTCGCTTGGTTCGTGCCTTCCTGCGGTTTTGGCATTTTCTCCCTCGCTTTGGTTCACGCAACTCGTTTTGCGTGTTTCCTTCCACGCTCTCCTGGCCTCGTGCCGGGTCCTTGATCTCCTCTGGCCCCCTCGGGGCATGCCAGAGACCCTGAATTTCACGCCCTCCACTTTGGCCTTTGGGCTGATTTTGGTGTGGTGTGCGGCGGTACGGTGGGATTGGCTCGATCCCCAGTCGGGTGGGGGGCGCATGCAGCCATTGCAACTGTGTTTTCCTCCTGCCTGATCGGGTTCTCCTTCCCGGGTGGGTTTCTTTTGTGGTGGAGGGTGCGCGTAGTGTTCGTTAAGGGGCCCCGTTTCTGACAAACGGAGCGCCAAGAGCAGGTTATTAACTGCATATTAAAAAAAGAATCGTCGTACTCGGACCAAAACTGAGTGAGATAGAGCTCTGTGAAGTTGTCTAACTTCAAAGAGCTCTATCTCAGTCAGTTCTTGTCCGAATTGGATGATTTTTTCGACCAGTTAATCAGAATAACCTATGTTATTTTGTCCCCGCTCCTCGGAAACGGGGCCCCGTAACGAAGCCTAGGTGCGCGAGGTGGCTTTTGGGCTGCGGTAGTGATTGTTTCCTTGTTGTTGGTTTTGGCTGTGTCTCGACATGTTTAGCGCTTGGCTCGGGAGTTGCCTCTCACACCATTGGGTCTTTCTGTAAAAGGATTTCTTTGGCGGTTTTTCTTATTCCGTAGGGGTTCAGGGGGGTTTGGCTCGTGGGGCTTGTCCTCGGTGCGGGTTTTAATCCTTTCTGCCTGCGTTGGAGGGGCATTGTTTGGGTTTCTGTGGGGCCCTGGGTATTGTTAACTTTTGCGCGCGGTTGGTGCCGTACCGGAGGCACTGTCGGGTAGGCGGCTGGTGGAGATAGGCTTGCGGCGGGGTGGTGGGTTTCCTTCAGGGGGGTCAGGCCGGGGGACTGTGTCCTCGGACGCGCTTAGTGTCATTTAGTTGATTAGTGTCATTTAGTTGATTAGCGTAGCATGAAGGAAAACAAGGTTAAGAAAATACGAACTTTGAGTTTGTATGGGCGCTCAGACAATCGCAGGGGTTTTACCATATATATTTTTAATCCCTGTTTCCGGATAATTCTTGCCTGGGACGAGTAAAGAAGAACCCGGACCAAGACTTGGTGGACGTAACCTACCACACCATTGGTGATATAGGTATTAAGTAGTTGGCGTACACTATTTGAGATATTGTGCGTGGACAAAATTAAGCGGAGAACGACAAAGACAACGAACACACAATTTGCCCGGTGATGACAACCTCCATATATTCAACCATCTCAACATCAACCAACAAAAATAATATAAAATAATATAAATACCTAGCAGTAATCAGTACTTTGTATATTATGTGTGGACAAAATTAACTGAACAAGAAATATGCATGGCATCCAAATCTCTCCCTACAATCATGCATTTTAAACCTTATACACAGCAATCACTCTGGCTTAATCAATACCTAACCCAGTTGCCAGATCCCTATCCAATTGAGAATGTTTGATCTTTAGTCAGAAACAAGCTTCACAGTTATTATTCCAATTGAATCTTGAAATTGGTCTACTCTATATGGTTATAGAAGGTCTGGAGGAGGTCATAACTTATTGTTACAGACTTCTTGACCTTGAGGGTTTTCATTCTCTGACAGGCTTAATTGTAGGTAGATAAGCAAAAGCTTTTCCTATTGCGTTATCTCCGGTTCCTTTTGTCCACCCACAATACTAAGGCCTGCACAAACTTTTAGCAAAAGTATTAAGAGATCACTTGAATGCAACTGCTCTGGTTCTAACCCTCTAGTCTCCCCCTTTTTCTTCTGACTTCTAATCTGTGAGATTCCCGAGATTCAGGTCCTATCTTGTCATGCTCGATTTTTACTTTCATATCCGAGTACAGTACCAGTACAGTAACGCGAGCTTTTAATTATAGGGGTTCAGAAGGATCCGAACAGATCCGGATAAATCCACTACGCTTTCGGACGCAATAATTTTGTTTGCAGACAAAAAGGACCTCATTGCCACAACCACCGCAAAAATATAATGACGTTGATGGACAGCATCCTGAATTTGCTTTAAGAACTCAATTAAAGCTTTGCCCCCGCACACAAATAATATACGTAGCCAGTCTGGCAGTTTAGTTTTAGGGTATTCTTCCCAATTTCACAATTTCCTCCACATTAGCCATTCGATTTATTCTGTTTTCTAAAACGCCAGATGAAGGCGACACCATTATACAAAATGAGAAAGCAAACCGGCGCCGTGAGTGCTCTCTCTCACGGGGTGGTGACCACTATCAGCCGCTGAAGAGCAGGGATCTGTAGCGGGTATTTTTTTTGTTACCCCACACTTTGACGCATCCGATTTTTTGCTTCCTAAACACCACCTTTCATCACCGGCTAGCTTCCGTTGTGCCCTCAGTAGGGGCTGTATTTAAGCTATCAGACTGAAATTTCTTGTACCGCTTGACTCTGCCGGTCTGAGTCCTGTATTGTTAGTAGTGAATCTGTAGAAATTTCGCAGTTGCGATGAGTTGTATGATCTAAGCTCCAGTATCTTCAAAACCATGGTTCACAATGAGTTTGATTAGTTAATGCAGACTAAAGCCGGGAAAACATTTCTACGTAGTGACCACCATGACATGATTGCAGCCGGATAACCTGCACGCCACCGTATTTCTCTACTACCAGACGGGTGGATGAGAACTTCACTATTTCCACCGACCTCGCTATGCGCTGCCCTGGTCAATCTTAGCTAAGGTCCGGAGCCCTGGCGACACCCCTCAGGCAGCCCTAGAGAAATCAAGGGAAACCCAATGACGCAAACAATCTTGCCGTGCAGAAGTCTACCTCCCTCGCAAACATTTGCCAAGGGTTCCAACCCCCAAGTTCTAGCTCCCACTGCTACGCTAAGTACCCCCACCCCATTAAACAATCCCCGACCCTTGAAGCACTAGGGCAGTGCTATTCGACCGGGGGTGCTCCCATGGGCAACATGCCAAGGGTATTGATTCCTGAAAACCTCATTGGCGCTCAGTAATAGGGTTCCTCAATCCAAAACGGCGGGTCATCTGCTCCCCAAGAATGATTCCCGAGCAATACATCGCGATGCTCGAGTTTACATTTAATCCGCTTGACACAATCCCGGAAGAACTGGAACGCTTAAGAACCTCTCCTGGATGATAGGGTTGTTTCCCAGTCTATAGAATCACACCATTCTTTTTATTTGTCTCAACCGAGGGCTGAAAGAGAATCTTTTCCCCCCGCTTCCTCCCCTCAAGCATCGCCAAACCCCGGACGTCCCAATGCCATTCACAATTATCCCGGCATACCCGCATACACGCATACACGCATATCCACATATCCGCTCAACCCCATACCAGAATAATCCCACATCCGTGCGCCCTAACGGAAACTATCATTACTTTACTAGCGTTATAACCTAATAAGGCACAGAGTCCGGTAAAAAAGGGAGGAGAATGTGCGGTGGATACTATTTAGAATACAGTTTTTACAGGCCTGCCAACTTGGTTCGACTAGCTAATTTGGGTTACATTTTAAACCATCAAGTATGTTTCGCTCCGTGTTGATCTATTACCAAATAACGTGATTGGTTGTTCCTGTTCTCTACTTGACCACACTCCCGATATGGAAGTATTATAAAAACTTTAAGGAATTTCGTTTATCGGATGAAACTACAAGCGACTGGCAGGGAAGAAATGCAGGATTAAAGAAGTCCTGGGGGGAGTACTCCTGGAGAAGTAGTTGGCCAATATGGCACCGACCAGTGGCCCCCGATTCCATTGTATGCTTCCCCCCATCTTAAAATTCAGAGACTATTGCACAGTGAGCCATTACCGATACTGGGTGAGAAACTTCCCTATCAAGTACGTGTCGGGCGATGGAAGATACACCCTAAGGACACAGTTCTGCAATGTACCCTGAATCGGCTCCAGCTGGGGGATATACCTAATGGGAAAACGGACTTGGGGGTTCAGGACCTCTAGTTTTCTCGACGAATAGTCTTGCCCTTAAGAGGATTTTTTGATAGACCACTCTTATTGCAAAGCAGTAGAATTGGTGGATTCACTAGGGGGGTGAATATTAGATAGGAAAAGTACGGCGATAGGTTTCTATCATCCTGTTCTATACAAGAGCGCCAATGGAAAAAAGAAAGGTGTATGTAGAATACAATAAAAGAAATATCTAGTCCTCCATAGCTCACCATATATGAATTTACTATCTCTGTTTGCCCGCTGGCTTCCCATCATGACAAAAGGAAAAACAGTCAGAGAAACTCCTCCGTAAATCACTAAAACCCCAGAAAAAATCAAACAATCAGCACACCCCCGGAATACAAGGAAACCCCCCCACCACCGCGATAGATACGCAAGAACCTTCACCAACTTCAACGTCTCATTGGTTCAGTCCCTTCTGCCTTTTGCAACAAACTGATAAAGTAGGGATTAGAATCTGATGATATGGTGGTATTTTCAGCAAACACATCGTAGAGCTTGAGGCTTTCGAAAAAATAGAAAAAATAACGCTGGTATCGTAACAACGAGATATAAACATGTTTGACCAGAATTTTGAGAGAAATAGTCCGGTGTGATCAGAAAATAGTGTATGACAGACCATCCCAGGAAGTGTTAGAAAGTGGATCTCTCCCTCACTCTAACCCATATGCCTCCTTACTTACAGCATGATAAAAAAACTTACTTGCGCTCCAATTGTTAACCTATAAACAGTGGTAGTGAACTCGCCCGCGAGTAGTGGCGACAGCAAGGAGAGTAGTATGTAGCTCCAGGATATATGTTCTAAAAAGTAAGGAGGGAAGGACCAATCGACCACGGAGAGCAGGCCAGTTGTGTCAATGAAGGGAGTTGCGAAGGGAACATCAATGCCAGCGGATCCTTTTGTTGGGTGGTTCAGGTATCGCAGGCGGATCAGCTGTGGAAGGTTCACATAACCCTTCGAGTGCTGATCCGTCAGTGAGGTCGTACGGGCCCTCCACCCACTGTGCGACTCTCTTACGCGCATTCTCGATAGCCCATGGAAATTGTGTTCGCCCTCTCTCCTCTCGAGTGTCAGGATTGACATCGCTTCGCTGTAATATCATCGCCACGATTTCTTCATGCCCTTTGCTTGAAGCCCATGAAATGGGTGTTCGCCCCCTCTCATCTACAGAGTCGGGATTGACATCGCTCCGCTCTAACAGCATTTCGACGATTTTCTCGTGCCCTTTGCTAGAAGCCCATGAAAGGGGTGTTCGCCCCCTCTGATCTGCAGCATCGGGATTGACATCGCTCCGCGCCAATAGCATTCCCACAATCACCTCGTCCCCGCTGCTGGAAGCCCATGAAAGGGGTGTTCGCCCCCTCTCATCTGCACTGTCAGGATTCACATCATTCCTCTTCAACAAAATCTCCATGGCTTCCACCTCCCAATTCTCGGCAGCAAAGGATAGTGGTGTTCGGCCACTATTATCTGCAGCGTCAGGATCGACATTATCCCTCTCCAACAGTGCCTTCATAACTTCTGCATGCCCATATATTACGGCCCATGAAAATGGTGTTCGGCCCTTCTCATCTGGCATCTCGGGACTGACATCGTTCCGCTCCAATAGCATCTTCACCATTTCCTCGCGTCCGTAGCTAGCAGCCCATGAAAGGGGTGTTCGGCCAGTCCTATCCGCTCTGTCAGGGTTGACATGGCTCCGCTCTAATAGAAGCTTCGCAACCATCGGACACTCACTCCCGGAAGCAAAATCCTCTTCCCCCAGGTTAATGCTACCTTCCGTGTCGGGATCTTCCAGATCGTCACTGCAACCCACTGCCGCCCATGCAAGGGGTGTCCGCCCCCTCTGATCTGCAGCGTCGGGATTAACATCGCTCCGCGCCAATAGCATTTCCACGATCTCTTCACCCCCGCGGCTGGAAGCCCATGATAGGGGTGTTCGCCCCCTCTCATCTGTTCTGTCAGGATTCACATCATTCCTCTTCAACAAAATCTCCATGGTTTTCACCTCCCAATTCTCGGTAGCGAAAGATAGTGGTGTTTGGCCACTATTATCTGTGCCATCAGGATCGACATTTTTGCTCTCCAACAGCGTCTCCATAACTTCTACGTTCCCGTATCTGACAGCCCACCAAAATGGCGTTCGGCCCTTCTCATCGGGCGTGTCGGGACTGACATCGTTCCGCTCCAATAGCATCTTCACCATTTCCTCACGCCCGTAGCTGGCAGCCCATGAAAGGGGTGTTCGGCCAGTCTCATCTTCTCTGTCAGGATTGACATCGCTCCGCTCTAATAGAAGCTTCGCAACCATCGCACACTCATTCCCGGAGGCACAATCGTCATCTCCTAGGGTGGTCCTCCCTTCCTTGTCGGGATGCAGATCTTCACTCCAACCCACCGCAGCCCATGAAAGGGGTGTCCGCCCCCCCTGATCCGGAGTGTCAGGATTGACAACGTTCCTCGCCAATAAAATCGTCACGAGTTTTTCCAGGCTGTTGCATGCAGCAAATGAGATAGGAGTTCGGCCGCTCTGATCTGCGGCGTCGGGATTGACATCCTTGCGCTCCAATAATATCTCCGCAGCTGCTGGGCTCCTGCTTTCGGCAGCCAGTGATAACGGTGTCTGGCCATGCATATCTGCAGAGTTGGGATTGACATCGTTTCGTTGTAACAAGATCTTAACTGCTCTATCGTACCCGTAGATGGCAGCCCATGAAAGGGGTGTTCGGCCAGTATTGTCTGCAGCGTCGGGTCTGACATCATCCCTCTCTAACAGCGTCTCCGCAGCTTCTGCATTCCCACACATGACGGCCCACCAAAATGGCGTCCAGCCCCTCTCATCTGGCCTGTCGGGACTGACATCGCTCCGCTCCAATAGCATCTTCACCACTTCCTTCTGCCCGTAGCTGGCAGCCCATGAAAGGGGTGTTCGGCCAGTCTCATCTTCTCTGTCAGGATTGACATCGCTCCGCTCTAATAGAAGTTTCGCAACCACCGCACACTCACTCCCGGAAGCCATATCATCTTGCCCTGTGTTGGTCCCCCCTGCCGAGAAGTCATCATTACCCCAACCCACCGCGGCCCATGAAAGGGGTGTTCGCCCCTTCTCATCTGGGGTGTCAGGATTGACATCGTGCCTCGCCAATAAAAGCCTCACAGTTTCTTCCATGCAGTTGAGGGCAGCCCATGAGAGCGGAGTTCGGCCCCTGTTGTCTGCTATGTCGGGGTCGAGTCCTAATTGTTCCAGCAAGACTTTAACATCTCTAGCATTTCCCCCCTCCGCAGCCCAGGACAACGCCGTTCTACCATGGAATTCAGTTGCGTTGAGATCCCATTTCTTGAGATCAAATAAACAGGGCATGATTTCCAAAATCCGGAGGAAGGCTCCACCATGGAGCCCTGTGAATCCAATCGGGTAACCTCCAGCATCGAAGGGGTGCGGTAGGGGACGCTCTTCTAATAGGAGGATCTTGCAAGATATGTGGGCATCGAATCTATCGAGTAGCTTCAATACAAGTGGTTTTGCGCTTTCGCTGATCTCTCTTCGAACATGTGCTCCCCAATGACATGAGGCATAATCAAGAAACGGAGCTGTTGGAGGGGGTGAAGAAAGTGTAGGCGAGAGGTCCCTGATGCTCTCAAAGTTGAGGTAAGTTAAGCAGGCCTCCCCAATTAGCGAATCGGGGCTCTGGAAAAGCGTGTGATTCAGTAGGATATACTCCTGTAGAGTGAAATGCACAAGCCGGACAGTTGACGATGATGAATCAACCGTGATAAATCCCAGGGCACAGTTCATTATGGTCTGCATTGTCGGTGCGCTATCTTCCTTCATATCTTTCGATCCCACTTCTACCCCTAAGGCCTGACATAGCTCGTCTGGTTGCAATGGCCGCTCCGAATATGCAATCCACATGATGGCGTCCATTCCCAGTCGCGATCTTGCATTCTCCTGCCCCTTGATCCTTTCAAAAGTGGTAGTGTATACATCCCCGACATCTTGACCCTTCGATATCTGCTTAAGCTTTTCCTTCCTCCGATAGATTGTTGGCTCGGCGAGAATTGTTTCGATGCTGAGGGAGACAAGTAGAAATCTAGACATAATTACCTGTTAGTGAAATGACCTCACCAAACACTGGAAAATTAGGCGTCGGGACGTACATCTTGGATATTGTTTCCGGAATGATTTCCATTATATCCGACCTCAGACCCTCGTCCATAGCGTCAGGTTCCGGGTCCCCATCTAACTTCATCTCCAAAAACGCCTCCGTGTCTTCCTTTGTTGGACTAACCGTGATCGTATCTGCATGAGGGAAGTGCTTCTTAATCTCACTAGTGATGAAAGGCCTTCCTGTTATGAATAAACGGACATTGGGCGACTCCCGCACAATAGATTGCAGGGAGCGAAGAAGCCCATTCCGGTGGGCCACGAGAGATTCATCCAACCCGTCAATACACATAACAACCCGTTGTCGTCGCCCGATCGCCGTCTTTAGCATATCGACAAGTTCTGCGACTTCTGGCCGTACTCCGCCAAGATGATCCTCCGCCTTTTCAAAAGCATTTCGTATGTCTTCCGGGATGTTTCCTCTCCCTACCAACTGCTTAAGAATAGCTCCTAGCATGTTCGATGTTGTCTGTTCCTTTCGATCGAGGTAGTCACAATAGAGCCCAGCGACCCTCATATCCTCTCCACTACCACAAAAACGATCGATTACTAGAGAGCTAAAATTGCAAAGTGTTAGCGACCTAGGATCCCTTCTGCCAAATCCTGTGTTACCTAAGATGGGTCTTCCCCACACCCGGATCACCATGGCAAAATAGCACTGAGTGAACGGATCCATCTTCGCTAGTATTCCATATCTGAAACTCGTTTGTTTGGAAAATCCATTGCCCCACACACCCGAGTCGGCTCTCCCGTAAATGTTGATGTCTTTTTTGAGGCTCGAGCGATGACAACCAGCGTAGGATCTGAGCCTTGTCGTCTGCGGTGGTTGTGTGAAGGATTTTGTTGAAACTATTGATGTTGAATGACTTGGTAGCCCCTCTATAATCCATACTGTCCGAACGCTGGCCGATTTGAGGGGAACGGAAAGGTGATGGCTCTGGGTATCAAGGCTGTAGATGGTCTTCGGAGAGTAGGAAAACATGTCGGGGAATAAGGCAGCAAGATGTCACAAGCTCGCATTTCATCCAATCGCTTCATGCCACAGACTGCCAACACCCCTCAATGAGCCTCTTTCGAATTTCCCCAGACAATCGGCACATTTGCCGACAAAATGGTCCAGTCGCATTCCCAATTCAACCAACTGCCAAACGTAGTAAGCGAGCTTTTAATCATAGACATTCAATTAGTTTGAGCGAACTCCAGTACCTTACACACACCACCTTACCCAAGTACAGTACAGTACCGGCACCAGGGTACAACAGTGGAATTTATGATATGAAGGGGTTTCTGATATTCCAGACAGTTCAAACCGCTAACCCAGGAGGAGAAAAGGCTATGAGCAGACAGCAAGATTAGAGCGGCCTTTTTTCATTTTTCACTCTTTTTGGTAGAGACTTTTTAAGAAAGACGCGACACCAATCTAGCACCTATCGCACCGCCCGGCTTTAGAATGCCTGCTGGAAAGTGTTCAACTACTGAACAACTGCCGCAGGGTGGGTTATGTGTAAATTTTGCGCCGAAGGAATTTTGTGGCCCGATCATACATTCTCTAATGGGGTCGTGACGAACATCATCCGGTAACCAACAGTGATGCATGCCGGGTGTTTTTTGTTTTTTTGCTGCCATTCCTTGAGCGATTTTTTGCTGGCCGGATTCCCCCATCACTGGCCGATATCCGTCACGAGCACCTCTGAGGTTATTTTAAACTTAATGGCGGTTTACATACTCGAGTACGGTACTCGCAGTCAGATTTCGAAGTGCTCTTAAAAATGACTACTACTGATACAGATATTGCATACCACCAAGTTTGGCCCGTTTCTTGGACCCGAGCAGTATGTGAGAGTAGTTCTTATAGCGATGGCGCCCCTGTGCGTACAGTCCTGTGAAAACTCCAATAGAAGAAAAATGTGCGAAGACGTTGCAGTTGCCTCCCCTAGTAAGGCTTCATGTATATTTCTTTTGATTTGTCCCAATTGAAGGCTGGGTTTGCTGTGTTCCCCCTCGCAACTAAGAGGGGAAACCCAACGCCCCTGCACACCCCTCCTCTACTAGAGCCCCCACAAGTGGTAGAGATAGAGTATCCGACCAGTTAATTTAGGTTAACCTGCAAAATAAGCCCTCACATGTACGAAATATTTATCCCCGGCACTTTTACGGTAAACCAAACTTAGAAGCCAGAGGTCCAAAGCCTTGGGAATGCGCCTCAGGCAACCCTCGAGACAAGCAAGGCATACCTTAGAAACTGAGCCGTGTGCTATGTCGTTGGACTTTCCTCCCCCACTGAGGTCAAGAAATATTTAATTTTTTTCCGACTCGGAAGGGAGAAAGGGGCTGTTTTCTTGCTGTGCTTTTTGCCCATTCAAGAGAAGGAAATTCTGGACTTCATAACACACGGTTCAACTATTGGTTTTTACTACGGAGGTACAGCGCCTAAGTTTTGTATTGTTGCACGGGCGATCCGACCGGGGGTGCCCCCCCGGCTGCTAGGTAACAAGCCAAGGGGATTGATTACTCGTACTGAGAGCCGCATTAGCACTCAGCGGTAGGGTTCCTCAATCCAAGACCTCGGGTCACCGGCTTCCCCACAAAGGATCCCCACGCAGTCTATCGTGATCCCCCAGTTTACATTTAATCTGCTTGACTCAATCCCGGAAGAGTTGGAACACTTGGGAATCTCGAATGGATGCTCGGATTGTTTCTAAGCCCGTAGTATCATACCATTCTTTTTATTTATCCCAAACGAGGGCTGGAAGTGAATCTTTCCTCCGAGCTCCCTCCCCTCAACCCATTGCCAAATCCTGGACGTCCTAACACCATTCCCAATTATCCCGGCCTGTCCACATATCTGCATACACCCATATCCACATATCCGTCCAACTCCAGACCCGCATAATCTCATAATCGCGCGCCCCGTATACTAGTACAACGCAGCATCACTTTGCCCTGGCAATACAGGTATCATGTACGGGTACTAACAAGGCACAGAGTTCGGGGGAGAAAAAAAGGGAGGAGGGTGTTTCTTATGGCGACGGCTGATCGACAAACCACGATCAGGACAGCGGCAAAACGGCGGCGGTAACATAAAACGAAATGAAACGCCAAGAGTAAACAACATAGAGACAGTTCGCCAATACACATCTTAGAGAGGGGAACTTCACCTCTATTCAACCACGGTACTCTCTCTCGCTCACGACTCACGACAACGCTCGATACTCAACTAACTAAACTAACGGTAAAGACAGGATAGATAAAACAACAACGAAGCAGTCCTCCTATCCTTCCATCCTTCCATCGATCACGACACAGCTCCCTTCCCCCCCACGCATATCCCCTCTTCCCCGCATCGCATCCCTTCCAGCGCCGCATTGATCTCCAGCGCATATCCGAACCGTTTCTCAAAATGACAACGGAATCTGCGCGTGGGCTAAAGATGCCTAGCAACATCAAAGACTTCCTGTGCTCTCCTGTATCGCCCCCCGCCGGGTGGACATATTGATCCGGAGTGTATGGCCGAACTTCTTTTTCTGAAGGATAACGGGATAGGATGTGTGTGTGCCCGGTAAGCTGAGCATGCCGGGCTGCATCAAGAAATTGAACCGTGTATGGTGGATACTATTTAGAATACTATTTGGAATACTGTCCTTGCGGGCTTGCCAGTTTTGTTTATCTAGCTAGTTTGGGTTGCAGTTTAAACTATAAAGCCTCTCATTTCGTGGCCCTATCACTAGCTAGCACTATTCATTATATCTGTGCTTGATCACACTCCCGACATCCAAGTATTACATTTAAAGAATTCCGCCAGAGGAGACTGCAAGGGACTTTTAGTCAATAAATGCAGTATTAACCAAATGTCTGAGGGGAGCGTCCCCGGAGAGGTAAAGTGGTAGGCCAAAAATATTCGACCGATGCCCCCCCCCCCCACACCGAAAGTGCCCATTTCCACCACCCTCCCCCGTTGCACAATATCTAAGAGCATCTGCGAAAAATTGCCCATGCATTAGTAAGTTTGTAGATAACACGAAAGATACTACAAAATCCTTAAATATTGCCAAGTGATGGAGAAAAGGTTATTTAAGTATCTGTTATCAATTGCCATGTACTTTTTTGTATGAACCCCCATACAAAAATTTGGGCTACTTTCACACTAGCGATGCCATCATGAGCAATGAAGACAGCCTTGATTCCTTACACTTCTACTTGTAGAAGCTTGAATAGATAGTCGCTCCTTAGCTGACAGAAATATTTGGAGTGTTTCCATGGGGGCAGCTTTGGGAATTGTCTATTTGGAAATATGCATTTTTCGTTAAATTGGTCTGAACCCATGTGTCGGACGAAGCTTTTGGTCCCAGTCCTTTTAGGTTGGCTATTGGACTGATGAGTAATTCCCTATTATATTGCATGATTCCCCCATTTTAAAAATTCAGTGACTATTTCCCGGCTCCCCATTACCGATATCGGGTGAGAAAATTCCCCTATCCGACAGATGTCGGGTGATGGAGAAGATGCACCTCACAACCTTCCAATGAACTATGAATCGGGGCCGGCTGGGGCAATTATCTAATAATAAAACAGGCTGAGGGGCCCAGGGCATCGCCCCCTCGCCTTCCTTCCACAAACGTTTTTGCCCTGAGGAGGATTTTTCGGCAGAGCACTCTTCTTGGTATATCAATCAAATGGCATGGAAGAAGAGTAGGTGGATTTATTGGCTATCTGGACATTGGGTAGGGGGTGTACACCCGTGGGATTCTGTCATCAAGCCCTATACAAGGGCACCGATGGAAGAGATAAAAGTAGATGAAAAATGTAATAAAAAAGGAACGTCTAGTCCTCCATAGGTCACGACATATGAATTTACTATCTCTATTCCGTCGGCGGACCCCCTATCGTGATAAAGGAAAACAAGGCTAGAGAAACCCCCCCCGTAAACCACCATGACCCCGGAAAATACTATGAAACAACCAACCGCACTCCCGAAGCTGATAAAAGTATGGATGAGAATCTGAGGTAATTATGGTGGTATTGTTGGTAACTTCATAGTGCTTGAGTCTTTTCGTAAAAATAAATAAAAATAACGATTGGGGCGTAACCGCGAGATATGGATGTATTGGAACAGAAGCGTGAGAGAAATAACCAGGTGTATACAGAAGATAAAACATGACAGACCATCCCATGAGGGGTCAGAAAGTGGATCCCTCGCTGACTCTAATCCATATGTCTCCTTAGTTACAGCGCGATAACCAACTTACCCACGCTCCAATGGTAGGCCGATAGACAGCAATAGCGAACTGGTCCGCGAGTAGTGGCGGCGGTAGGGAGACAAGTGGGTAGCTCAAGGAGATAGGTTCGGAAAAGCAAAGGGGGAACCACCAATGGACGGTGGAGAGTAGGCCGGTTGTGTCAATGAGAGAGGGAGGGAATATCAATGCCGCCGGACCCTTTTGGAGGGTGGTTCAGGTATCTCGAGAGGATCAGCTGTAAAGGGCTCACATAACCCTCCAAGTGCTGATCCGTCAGTGAGGTCGTACGGGCTTTCCACCAACTGTGCTACTCTCGTACACGCATTCTCGATAGCCCGTGGAAATGGTGTTCGACCACTCGGATCAGCCGGGTTCGGATTGACATCCTTCCACTTCAATAGCATATTCACAATATCCTCGTGTCCTTTGCTAGAAGCCCATGAAAGGGGTGTTCGCCCTCTCTGATCTGTAGCGCCTGGATTGACATCGCTCCGCGCCAATAGCATTTCCACTATCTCTTCGTCCCCACGGCTGGAAGCCCATGAAAGGGGTGTTCGTCCCCTCGCATCTGCGGCGTCGGGATTGACATCATCCCTGTCCAACAGCGTCTCCGCAACTTCTGTATTCCCATATTTGACGGCCCACCAAAATGGCGTCCAACCCATATAGTCTGGTCTGTCGGGGCTGACATCGTTCCGCTCCAATAACATCTTCACCATCTCCTCGCGCCCGTAGCTAGCAGCCCACGAAAGGGGTGTTCGGCCAGTCTTATCTGCTTTGTCAGGATTGACATCGTTCCGCTCTAATAGAAGTTCCGCAACCATCGCACACTCACTCCCGGAAACCATACCATCTTGTCCTAGGTTGGTCCTCCCTTTAGTGTCGGGATCTTCCCAATAGTCACTCCAACCCACCGCAGCCCATGAAAGGGGAGTTCGCCCCCTCTTATCTAGAGCGTCAGGATTGACACCCCTCCGCTCCAATAGCATATCCACGATTTCCTTGTGCGCCTCGCCGGAAGCCCACGAGAGGGGTGTTCGCCCCTTCTCATCTGCGGCGTCCGAATTGACATCCTTGCACTCCAATAATATCTCCACAACTTCCCTTTGACCACACATGGCAGCTAGTGATAATGGTGTCTGGCCACCCTCATCTGCAGCGTTGGGATTGACATCGTTTCGCTGTAACAGCATCTTGACTGCTTGATCGTGCCCATAGCAGGCAGCCTCTGATAATGGAGTCCTGCCCCTGTTATTAGGCGTGCCACAATTGACGCCGCTCTGCTGCAATAGTATCTTCATAGTGTCGGCACTCCCGGTAGCCCATGACACCGGTGTCCCGCCGCTATGATCTGGCGCGCTGGGATTCACATCGTTCTGCTCTAACAGCATCTTCACAATTTCACCGTGTCCATGAACCAAAGCACGTGACAATGGTCTCCAGCCGTGCTTGTCTCCTATGTCGGGGTGGAGTCCTATTTGTTCCAGCAAGACCTTCACATCCCTAGCATGTCCTTTCTGCACAGCCCAGTACAGCGCCGTTCTACCATGGAATTCAGTCGCGTTGAGATCCCATTTCTTGAGATCAAATAAAGAGGGCATGAGTGCCAAAATCCCGAGGAAGGCTCCACCATGGAGCCCCGTGAACCCAATTGGGTAACCTTTAGCATCGAAGGGCTGCCATGGCTTATACTCTTGCAATAGGAGGATCTTGCAAGATATGTGCGCATCGAATCCATCGAGTAGCTTCGATACGAGTGGTCTTGCGCTTTCGCTGATTTCTCTTCGAACATGTGCTCCCCAATGACATGAGGCATAATCAAGAAACTGAGCTGTTGAAGGGGGTAATGCAAGATTAGGTGAGAGGTCCCGGATGCACTCAAAGTTGAGGTAAGTTAAGCAAGCCTCCCCAATTAGCGAATGGGGGCTTTGGAAAAGCGTAGGATTCGCTAGGATATACTCCTGTAGAGTGAAATGCACAAGCCGGACAGTTGACGATGATGAATCGACCGTGACAAATCCTAGCGCGCAGTTCATTATGGTCTGCATTGTCGGTGCGCTATCTTTCTTCAAATCTTTCGACCCCGCTTCTACCCCTAAGGCTTGACATAGCTCGTCTGGCCGCAATGGCCGCTCTGAATATGCTATCCACATGATTGCGTCCATTCCTAGTCGCGACCTTGCATTCTCCTGCCCCTTGATCCTTTCAAAAGTGGTAGTGTATACATCCCCGACATCCTGACCCTTTGATATTTGTTTAAGCTTTTCCTTCCTCCGATATATTGTTGGCTGGGCGAGAATTGCCTCGATGCTAAGGGAGACAAGGAGAAATCTAGACATAATCGCGCGTGAGTAACACGACCTCGCTCAACGCGGGAAAATTAGGCATCGGGACCTACATCTTGGATATTGTTTTTGGGATGATTTCCATTATGTCCGACTTCAGACCCTCGTCCATAGCATCAGGTTCCGGGTCCCCATCTATCTTCATCTTCAAAAATGTCTCCGTGTCTTCCCTCGTTGGACTAACAAAGATAGTTTCTGCACGGGGGAAGTGCTTCTTAATCTCACCAGTGATGAAAGGCCTTCCAGTTATGAATAAGCGGACAATTGGCGACTCCCGGACAATGGATTGCAGAGAGTGGAGAAGCTCATTCCGGTGGGTCGCGAGAGATTCATCCAACCCGTCAATACATATAACCACTCTTTTCCGTTGCGCAATCGCTGCCTTCAACATATCGACAAGTTCCCCGACTTTAGGGCGCACCCCACCAAAATGTCCCTTCGCCTTTTCAAAAGCATTTCGTATGTCCCCCGGGATGTTCCTGCTCCCCACCAACTGCTTGAGCATGACTCCTAGCATGTTCGATGTTGTCTGTTCCTTTCGATCGAGGTAGTCACAATACAACCCAGTAACTGTCCTATCCAGTTCACTCTCATATAAATAGTCGATTACGAGAGAGCTAAAATCGCCAGCCGTTAGCGATCTAAGATCTCTCCTGCCAAATCTTGTATTACCTAAGATGAGTCTTCCCCACACCCGGATCACCATGGCAAAATAGTACTGGGTGACCGGATCCATCTTCTCCAGTATTCCATCTCTGAAACTTGCTTTCCCGGAAAATCCATTGCCCCACACTCTCGAGTCGGCTCTCCCTTAAATGTTGATGTCTTTTTTGAGGCTCGAGCGGTGACAGCCACTGCAGGACCTGAGCCTCGTCATCCACTATAGTTGTGTGGACGATTTTGTTGAAACTATTGACGTTGAATGACTTCGTATTCCCTCTATAGTCCATCTTGTCTAAACTCGGGTCGATCTGGGGAGACGGAAAAGTGATCGCTTGGAGGACCAAGGTTGTCGATATTCCTTTGATGGCGGAAGAAAATCATCTCGTTGAGCAAGGCGGCCAGATATCACAAACCCACATTTCATCCAATCGCTTCGCGCCAAGGACTTCCAACACCCCTCAATGAGGCTCTCCCGAATTCCCTCCGAGAATCAGGATATCTGCGGCACAAATGGTCTAATAGCCACTCCCCTTGCCCTCCCCTAGCCCTCCCGATTCTACCAACCCCCCAAGCATAGCGCCCGAGCTTTCGATCATAGGGATTCACAAGATCTGAACAAACTCACGTAAATTTACTATCCCTTCGAACCGAATAATTCCATTTACCCTCACCCTATCGGTATGCCCCACGCGGCTCGCTTCTACCCCTGTAAGGCCCGCCGACGTTAATATGCACAAGAATGAGAAGCCCACAATTTGAAGTTACCCGTACACAGGAGGCCAGCACAAGGAAAGTGACTGTGAATGCAGACTAAAATATCCTCACATACTGGTTGGCTCTATTATTTCATAGTGGTTTTGCTCATCCATAGGCTTTTGGCTGAGACAAGGGTCACAGATATTATAAAATAATATTAGAGTGCACAACTAAAATGTCAGTAGCAACAGTGTATTGTTATGAGGTGATGATTTCGGAGGATATGCGAGTATGAGCGGAGAGGAAAGTATAGAGGAGGAGGAAGTCTGTATTCGTTGCTTACCTATCTATCTACCGTGCGGAAGGGTGGGATTATATAGTAAATACAAAGAGCTTCTGCGCTCACAATGTCTCTCGGAAATCCACCCGACCACGGACAATATCCCATTCCCACACGCTCTCCTTTCCGATATATCTTCCGCAATACTCTCCGACCGTTCGCGGTCATTGATGCGGATTCTTCTTGCTAGCATACAAACCAGGTATAGTACTTCCTCCTTTTCCGATTTATAATGAGTGACAAATGAGACTAACGCGCAACAATAAACAGAATAGGAATGATGTTTGGAACGGTCGTGTTCCAAGGTGAGCGGTGTGATCGCCGGTGACTTTCAACACAGTGAACCTGAGAAACATGGCCCTAATGAGGTCTCTATCCCCTCTCGCCTCGGTTAGTTTCCGAAGAGATTTGCCATTAATTTTCTTCCGGAGGATTCCGTGGAATTTTAACAGTTGAATAAAATCCACAGCCTAGACGCACTAGATGGAGCATGACGCCCATCGCGCCACCCGGCGGTCGCTCTCTATGCCTCGGTCTTCCATATCAAAACATCTCATTCAATCCCGGCATTTCAAAAGACGACCCGCACTCGAAAAATCTTTTACTGATCAACGATCCTAGGGCCCGTTTACCTAGAGACGTCCGTCTAAAAGCCTGCAACGATGCCGACCGTTAAGCGCGGCTTGACAGCGGGGGAGAGCGCGGCAAAGTATATGGCGTTTGCCTAGAGTAGGCAACATAGCTTTTTGACGGTCAAGCTACAAGAATCTAGGACCGTGGAAAATTGGTCAAACACATTCGCGCCATTTATCAGAAAACGCTTGAGATGCCACCATCTAGTACAACCACTACTAGTATCCCCGCCCTCGAGACCTCGAGGGAGCTATGTTCTTCTGTAGGTTGTAGCTTATAGTGTTGCCCAGAGGCTGAATTCGAATAACCGACAAACTACTACCAGGCCTGATAGGCACCTAGGACCTGTAAGTAGTATTGGAAACAGATCACTTAAAGGGTATATTCATTCCCCCACCTCTTTCAACTTACATGTTCTTGATACTTTTCTACAATTAATTTAATTGATTGATTAACCACTATATCACAAGTATTATTGCTAATTGCGCAAAATTGGGCTTGTATTTTCTATGCTACTTAGTTATCAGAGAACATCAATTGTAAATTTTTGCCATGAACACTGCGTTGTGGCTGGCTGAAGGTAGTCTAGCCTAGAACATCATTTAAGCCAGGCTAGGCTATATAGCCCAGGCCGCTGGCCTATCAGGGAGCCAGTACTAAGCCTATACATCCTATAGGTGGGCCCTGCCTGGCGACACATTACTATGGCCTAACCTACATGGCCTGTTGGGAACACTGATCTTACTTTAGTCTTTATACCTAGCTGCTCCTTCCCCCACACCCTCTCACATTCATACTCTCACTCCCCTCCAACTCTGCTGATTTTCTTTAAGTTCGTTGCTTCTTTCTATCCTGCTCTACCCATTGGTGCTCCCACTCCCTGGCCCTTCCTGTTGGAATGTTGTGTTTGACTTTGGAATATGCTGAAGTGTCTGAAAGCCTGTCTGGATACTGGCAGATGATGATTTGGAAGGTTGAGATAGAATGTTGCACAGTTTATGAAGGAGATTAGATTGGCATGGCTTCCCATTGTTAATCACCAGAGTGTACTGACTCTGAGGAAGAAGGGCATAGTAGGGATAGAGAGATAGTATGTATTGTGATTGACAGCAGGATCAGACAGTGGTACTTATATTTTATTTATACACATGTTTCTGTTATGAGTTTTGGTTTTTAGTTAAGGGAAATTTCAAGAGCATCAGTAAAGTGTGTAAGTTTTGTATGAATTTCCCGTCCTATCCTCTACCATTTTGTCATAAATAACCTGTTAATATTAACACCTTCTTCCCTCTTCAACTCCCACTCTTTGCTCCTTCTCCTCTGACCCCCCCCCTCTACTTGCTCCTTCTTACTCATCCTCTAATTCCTCTATTTTACTCTTCAACCTCTTACAGCTACTATCCATATCTCTCCTTATCCCTCTTCTCCCCTTATCCCTTTCCCTCCATCTGCCTTATCTTTTACGTTCATTATCTTTCCACACCTCCACTCTATATCCCTTTCCCTTTAGGTAGATTATGCTCTGCCCACTTACTATTCATAGCTCAGTGTTAGTGGGTAGTAAGAATTAACTCCAGAAGAGGGTGTTTGGCACGCCCATTGTGATTTGAGTGTGGTTTTGTTAAAAACCCACACATGGGCTTTCGTAGCTGTCAACAGGAAAATACATTTTAAGTGCAGCAATCGGAAAAAACCTTCATGAGATAAAAGCCTTTTTGCTTTTGTTCACTGCAAAATGCCTTCCCTGCTACCTTAAAAATGTTTAAAAATAAACTAATTTCATTAAAATTAAATTCAGCATGAGAAGTACATATCTATGAATTAAGATAGATAAAAGATAGTTGATTAATATAGCTTTTCACCTAAAGGACCCTTCATCAGCCTTAATCTGCCAAGATTTTCCTGCTCTTGGCGCCATTTCCCACCTATTTTAGTCCAACTTTAAGCTGTCTTTTATATAACATATTGTAATGACAAATGGATATCTTGATTTTAACAACTTATAGCATTACAATCAGTTGTCAGATTGACATGCAACCCTGTTGAGGAAGTAGCCAAAAGCCTCTAGTATATATCTATATAAAATAGACATTTTTGAGATATTTGATTTTTTGGATATACCATATACTGCAGAGGTAATTGGAGTTTCAAAAATATTTTTGAGCTATTGGGAGTATACTCTAAACGGAACTCTATGTGGTTATGCTAAAATAAATCTTTTGGTGTTGGAGGCCAATGTATGGGTTTCAAAAAAACCACTCTCATTTGAAATTGTGATTTGAGATCAGATCTTGGCAGATTTAACTTCAATTATTAGTATCAAATCTAAAAAAACAGAGCATTGCTGTGGTAATAATTGAAGTTAAATCTGCCAAGATGTGATCTCAAATTGTGATTTCAAATCAGAATTGGCACACAAAGTACCCCTAAGTTGCAAAGAAGGCAATCCTCTAGTTGCGACCTTGAAGAGCCCCTATGCTCTTTTACACTGTAGATATTATTTATTCTCTCAAAAGACTTCTCTTCAGCCTCATCCCACTCTCCATTCCTCTTCATCCTATTTCCCATACCCTTCTCCTATACCGTCCTCACTCTCCTTTGTGAGTTTCTTTCTGCCTGCCATTTCATGGATGATCACCTACCTACTAAAGTAAAAAGAATGTCATTCTCTATAGACTTTTTATTGCTCTAGTATTCTGTTAGCCAAGACGCTTTGTGTATTTTTTCTTCTACCCTTTACTTCTTGTTCCTGCTTGCTTACCCTCTCCCCTCTACACAGTTGTGGGGATTCACTTCATTGGCAAGAAAGCATAAAGTGCGAGTTACTTATAAGCAACGCCTTGATTGAAGCAAATGGGGAATAGTTTCGCATAAAATCCACGATCAAAAAAGTGGTTGATGTTCAAACTGCTACTGGAAAATGTTTTTTGCATTGTTTTAATTTAATTTGGTGAGAGCTAAAGGCCTAATTGGTGGAGTTTATGAGCAAATCTTATGCTAGAACAGGTTGTGTATAAGTGAGTGAAACTATAAAAGATTGGGTTGCGTAGTAGGGTTGTTGCTATAGGGCGCACATGAGGCTATCAGATGATCAGATCGCACACGCCAAGACTTGTTGTACAGTACATAATAGACTAGCAGCCCTCCTCCAGACCTTGAGGACGCGTCCTGGTTGATGTAGTTGATATAAGAATTATTAAGTGTTGAGATAGTATGGATAAGGCACCAGGGTGAATGGTGATAGTGTATGAGAGAGATGATGATATGTGTAAAAGGAAGAAAATTAACATGGTAGGAAGGTAATGCAACATTATAGATGCAAATCCATGAATTAATAATTCAATACTTGGATATAAAGTATTGAAAAACACCAATAAATAATAGGTATTCATAGCCGGAATTGAGATAATAATATAAATAATTAGTTGATTACGAAAGAACAAAGTGCATAAACAATAAAGAGATAAATATATATATTTAGAAGAAGCTATAGAATAAAGATGATAAATGCAAACAGTATATAGAAAGCCTCATTAAAACCATACAGTCAAAAACCTCGGGATATAAGGCAAAAATACTGTTATGGAAAAAGAGTACTTTCACAGGATATGCAGTAAAAACAGAAGGAAAGCAACAATGTTCTAATATAAATGTACCACTTTTGGTCAAAATGTCAATCTCTATTGCAGAGGTATCTCAAAGCAGGACCTCTGGATATACAATGTTTGATGTTACTGTTGGAGTATTACTGGATGGCAATAGAGTAAGTCCATCCAGTGAGGTTACTCTTGACAGTGCTACATAAAGTTGACCATGTGTAAATGCATCAGTACGAAGATCGACACCTACCTTTTTCAGAGACTGGCCTTGCGATTTGTTCACTGTCATGGCAAAGCATAAACGTACAGGAAACTGCTTGCGTTCAAGAATAAATGGCAGGTCCTCATCACTTGTGGTGAGCTTGATCCGAGGCAGGAGGCGAATCTCACCATCCCACCTGCCACCTAGAATAGCTACCTGTAAGCAGTTGCGGTTAATTCCCAACAACCTTAATCTAGTATCATTGCACATCCCAACCTTTGAACTCAGATTCCTGATGAGGATTAGTGGTACTCCAATTTTCAATCTAAGACAGGAAGGGGGTATTGAGACCAAGTTTATACTTTGCAAATATTCTACCGCATAGGGTTCAGAGTCAGCAGCTTCTTGACAAAGCTCGACCCTGTTAGCAGCCTCAAAGCGGTATTCTGTTCCAGGCATCTTGTCTAGAAGACTGTTATTTAAATCATTCGCGGTGTCATTCTTGAAAGCCAGAATTGCCCTTCCAATAAGAGCACTGTGAGATGTAACAGCTTCAGTTAACAATACCTGTGGGTAAAGCTGATCACAGAGATGATCTACTGTTTCAACTCTAAGAATATATGCAGGTAGATTAATCTTTCCATACAAGTTGCATCATTCACCAGACTCTTGAGGAAGTTGATGGAGATCTGGTTGGAATTGTTAGCCTCAATTCTCATACTTGTCTCAAGTCTTAATACCTGTAAGCTGTGCCAGATAGAACTATGCTGGAGACAGGCTTGTACAGTAGCCTGCTGTGAACCTCGCCTGACCACTGGTAAGATTTGGGCAAAATCTCCACCAAGTACAGTGGGAATTTTACCAAACAGACAACTATCACTCACATGACATATATCATTCAAGGTCCAGTTGACTGCTTCAAAGCAGGACTTATGTTGCATAGGCACCTCATCCCAAATGATCAATGATGTCTTTCTGATCAGCTGAGCAAGAGGTGAGTTGCTTGTAATGTTGCATCCACTATTGAGTGCATTGGATAGGGGAATCTTGAATCTGGAGTGGGCTGTACGGCTACCTGGTAACAATTGAGCTGCAATACCAGATGATGCAATACAGAGTACAATTTTGCCTCTAGCGCGTAGGTAACTACATAGACAGTTATAGAGAAATGTCTTGCCAGTTCCAGCTGCACCTTGAAGGAAGAAACCAGACCTATAATTTCCACGAGGATTTTGTTCATATTTTTCCACAATATTTAATATTTCTGTAAAACAATTTTTCTGCTCTGGATTGAGCTGCGCTCTCATTATATTGCAAGCTTCCTCTTCCTGATGTGGATCATAGGCTAATTCTTCTTCAATCATGGGATTATTTGAGTTGGGTTGTTGTGCCACCCAGGAGAGAAGTGGTTCTGGCAACCCGTACTCGGACAGTGACTTTCCAAATTCATTCAAGTACTCTTGAAGGAGGTAGAGACCATAGTCAGAGTCAATTCTACCTTCAATTTCCTCCGCTCCTGCGGGTACTGGGACCCTTCCAGTAGCCAAGATACGTGGAATATCATCACACATACTTGGCCAAAATGTTTCCCAAATGGTAAGTGGATTGCTAATAGTTGTATACTGCAGGGCCAAAGCAAATAGATGTCGCAAGGCCTTACCAGTCATAAACTGTGCACC
>Ga0307513_10001248_pt1 | contig 36855 bp, 47 predicted proteins | sample 15_EM_MG_FD_202174 | JGI IMG/M metagenome (GOLD analysis project Ga0307513, IMG submission 202174) | Populus trichocarpa ectomycorrhiza microbial communities from riparian zone in the Pacific Northwest, United States - 15_EM | ecosystem: Host-associated > Plants > Roots > Unclassified | place... | reverse complement strand
GTAGAGAGTAGAAATCTGCGAAGTAACAAAGTAATATTAATATTGATGAAAATGTAAAGGTGAAGAGCCAATTCGCCCCAAGCTACCAGTGAGACTGAACAGTTTGTTTGATGTGCGAGGGGTTTCTATGTATGTTTGGCTAATTTGGTCACTGTTTGTCTCAGGACTGTAACCCGCCAGCTCTACGGACTCAATGCACCTACACACTTGTCAGGAGGATGTCGTGCGCGATACATGGACGAGTGTCTGTTTAGCAGCAAGGCAGATATATTTGGCCATTAATATCGCGCACACGGGAGGAGGGGATGCTACCCCTTCCGGCGAGATGATCACATGAATTGTGACGTTGCTCAAGCAACAAAATTACAAGAGGCCACTAACGCAATACACGGCATCCCATAAATTCCTCTAGTCTGTGCTCGTCAAATAGTTCGCGCACGAGCCTGGAACGCGACGTCTCCTTCAACCCAAATCAGGTATGGACTTCTCTGAGACTGTCTCGAGTCTCCAGGACATAACAAGATGGACTCTCTTCAGTTCCGCCCCAGCCTCTTTCGCCCCTCAAGGCAAACGCTTCGTAACGGAAGGGTTGTTATTGATCGAGTCGTTTCTCTAGTTTGTGCTTCTGAGATTTCCCAGGACCCTGCGGCTTGTTTAGTCTCCTTCCATCTTAACCCATCATCCCGAAACCCCTGACCGGTCCTAGGGTCGGATGTCGTTGGAGCGCCTGTTGGAACTCGGACCTGGTCACCGTCGCCAGCACTACTCCTAAGCATCCATTCCAGCCCAGTGTATCCGCTGGAATCCAGGTTACCTTCACCCACCGCACTTTCCTAATTCGACTGACACACCCGCCTTCCGGCAGTCTCTTTGCTCTCATCCACATTATGCCCCTACGTTCGCCCCCGGAGACGCAGGCGAAGGGGCATAATAGACCGCGTTCTTCCTCTGCAGTTTCTGATTCCACCAAAAACGGGTCGTCGAATGCCGCCCGAAAACGCCCGCTCTCTCTTCTCGTCACCGCCGGTCGCGCCCCGCTCGCTGAGCGAAGCCCGAACGCGACTCCGGTCCCCACAACGCCCACAAATGCTACTATAAACAAACGTGTCCCTAGTCTCCTTCCATCGCTCACAAGCATTCGCCGAGTCTCCGCCCCCGTCACCTCCAACGTCGAGAAGCAACCTTCTCCGCCTCAGACGCGAGCAGCCGCTGCACGGGAGTCGTTTCCGTCACGACCGAGTGCTCCCATCCCGGAGTCTGCGGCCTCGTCCGTTGCCAGCTCGATTCGCAGCATGAAGAAGCGGACAGAACAAGACGACGCTTCCTTGGCCGCACCACGACAGCAGCCAACCGAGCCACTCGCAATGTCCTTCACAACAGCATTCCATAATCCACCAACAACCGCTCGTCGAGGACAGTCTGGCACCCCACGACGAACGATCTCGACGGTGGTCCGCTCGCCAGTCCGAAGCTCGGAGCACGAGAGCAGCGTGTCGGGCCCACCGCGCCGACCTGGCTTACAACCTCGGCAGACATTGCCACGCCCTTCGAACTACCAGGTGCCTGCGAAAACCCCACCCCGACTCGCATCGACAACGCGGGGTGCACTCGCGCTTTCGCCGTCCTCCCATGCAGACTCATCGCGCAGCGATACCACCAATAGCTCAGTGATCAGTGCAATGCATTTCATGTCAGATCCAAATATGCCGCAGAGCAATGCCCCCTCAGTTTGGGAGGGCGATGAAGACGCAAGCACGACGTTCGAAATGGAGACCGAGGTGGCTGAACTTAATGATATGGTCGATGAGGATGTAGGTGTAATGCTGGATAGCCCAACTACAGTGCTAATTGCATATTATCCCTATCTTTTTACATCCAGGTTGCCGCTGCTCTGGAAGGCGTACAAGTGGCTCACACGAAGACCATCACTGCATACAAGCGTCTCCTGGAGCAAGCTCAGTCAAATTCTGCATCGCAGCTCCACGCATTGCAAGCAGAGCTCAGGCTTCTCAGAGCCACGTTGGATTCGGAACGGGTACAGCAACACAAGAACGATTTGGCGAGGGACCGAGACCGCCTTCAGCTCGCCTATCAGGCGGTGGGTGCGCCTACACGTGTATGACATGCCGCTGACCTGCTCTCAGAGCCAACAGCACAACGAGTCGATGGACATTGCACGCGCTCTGCGGGGCGATGGTCGAGGCGCGTTCAACGAAATTGAGGTCCGACGAGCCGTTCGGGCCCTCAGGCTGCAGGATCGCATGCAACTGTGAGTGAATTATCCCCCGATTCTTGCCCGATTCTGACCTCGGCTTTGACAGTATTGGCCTCATTCTCGATGGTGCGTCTAAGCGTACGTCAATAGGTTGTCCCTACTGATATTGCTGCAGCTTGTCTGCCCGGAGACATTTCCAACCAAATCCGCCTCTTGGAGCAGTATGCAAAATCGACTTTCGACGTCCTCGGGCACTTGCCGCCTCAAGTCGCCGTGCAGGTGCTAGAGTACTTGACTGTATCTGAACTCCTTGGCATCGAGACTGTCTCGAGGAAGTGGAGCACGATGGTTCACCACCCCGGCATCTGGAGGGGCCACTGTTTGGCCCTCACTGCCACGGACCCCGTGCCACTACGGCCACCTTCGAAGCCTGAGGATTGGTGGGTTCATTCGGAATATCAATCTGTGGAGACGGCCTGAATGTCTTCTAGGGAGCCGCTCTACCGTTCGCTGCACCACCGCGAGTCCAATTGGAAGTTCGCGCTCCCACAGTCAATTCGTTTCCTTCACGGGCACACCAACTTCTGCACGACGCTTTTGCTCAAAGGTGGGTTTTCAATGACTGTATACGTACAGTCTATTTATTTGTCGATCCTGTAGGCAAGCGCCTCATCAGCGGCAGCTACGACGAAACTATCCGTGTATGGGATATTGAGACAGGCGAGGAGAAGAGGTGCTTGCAAGTCAAAAAGCCAGTCAGCTGCCTCGACTTCTTGGCGGAGGAGGAAGTCTTCGTGGTTGGCTTCCATGACATAGGGCAAGTACCTTATCCTATATCGTCCCCGTTCAGTATGCTGAGTTGTTGTTAGGATGGTGCACCTTTTTTCATCCGTTACGTACGCCCCGCTCCAACAACTCAAGGGACATCTATACGGTATTCGTGCCGTTGCCCTGTCCACCAAGTTCCTCGTGTCAGCTGGTGCTGATAAGGCTCTTGTGAGTCTTTAACGAAGACGTTGCGACTTAAGTCACTTATCTATATACCGACATAGGTATGCTGGGACTGGCGGAAAGGCACCAAGATTGTCCGCTTCGGACAACAGACCAACATGTGCATCGGTGTTCAAATTCTAGGCGGTGGTAGCGATGAGGCTGGCGAACGCTTCTGCAGCGTCACTATCGACGGTATCGTTCGAGTCTTCTCAATCAGTTAGTAGTTCCCTGCTTGTAGAGGCTTTTTGACTCTAATCCGTCCTTTCACAGAGCGACGAGAGATGATCTCTCAGTTCACCCTTTCCCACCTGGGTGGTAGCGACCCAGTTCTGGCCGCGAAGCTTTTGCATGTCGGCACCAACTCGGACAACACGGACAACATGCTCCAGTATGTCCATCTAGTGGTGCCTTCGAGACGGTGATTAACATATTTGCAGATGGTTTGCTGCGAAGGGCAATCAAATGACATGCGCTACCAAGTCGCTCATCCTTCACCTCGAATGGAGAGACGACCCGCCCGAGCGCCCCAAGAGCCCCGTCTCGTCTCCGACTACTTCAAGCGGACCTCGCACGCCCACCACTGTCACACCCCCCGCCCCTCGCAACCGGGTCGCCTCCCTCAAAACAGGCATTCCGCCTCGCAAGGCACCTTCCGGCGCGGGGCGAGGAAGTCTTCCACGGACGCCTTCTACTCCAATCTCGTTGCAGTCTCCAAGAGTTGGCACCCCTCAATTGCTCTTGCCCAAGAAGCCGCCCATCGTCACCGCCCCCCCGAAAATCGTGGCGGTTATGGAAACACCTGACCTTGCGGTCGGTACTGTTGACCCAAGGAAGAGGAGAGTCGTCACGGCTACGAGGTTCAGCTCACGTGCTGGAGCTGATCGTCGGGTAAGTACGCATGAGTTATCAGCGCAATTCGTTCATTGACAATTCCCCTAGATCTTTGTTTCTACGCACCAGGACAAGAAGGCTGCCGTTGGGGAGGATGCCACCGATGAGAACGGCCACGATGGAGAGTCGGTTTTCAGCCAAGACCATGAGGGTTCTATGTCCAACCAGCGCAGGAGTAGCGTCAATGGTGTCGCCTTTGACACAGACATCACGCCTCTAGGTGGTGTCTGGAATGCACTTGCCCAAGTCGATCCTGAGGAAACCCACAAGTCGCTCGCTATGGTCGACGGACTGGCAAATTCTGTTCCCAAGGGTTTCGAAGGCCTGGCTACGTCGAAGATGAACCCGATGTCGTTAGCCCTTACACACGAGGACGTTTGCGTCGGATGTGCCGACGGAACCATCTAGTATGTGCACCTCATTGACCTAATGTGCGGATTATTGACCGGAAATTTGCTAGTGTGATGAGTTTCGTCGGTTACAAGTACGCTCGCGAGAGCGGTCTCGATTTATCCCCCGGCAGTGGTGGCTTCGAGCCTGTGGAGGAAGAGGAAGACGACGAGCTTTTGATGTCGCCATATCATTCAGGATACGCAGCAAGCGTGGCCAGCGAGAGTCCCCCAGCATCCTTCTTTCAATGATGATCATGCCTAAAATATTGTCGAGCGGAGAGGATTTGCCTTCACACCTTTCAGTTCATGGCAAGGTCACCCTATCAAGAGCACCCCCCTCATTCTCCTTCCGATTTATTCTCTTGTCACCTGTATCCAAAGCACGAGATTCTGAGTACTTTCGCTTGCTTCTTCAGTCCTCTTTCGGTCTCTCTCCCCTCCACTCCCCTCAAGTCTGCATCATACCCTATTATTTCCTCCCAGTATGTCGGGTGACTCAATTGTCATATATGCCAGCACGCGTCTCTAACCGGGTAGCAGGCACTAATGCCTCGTTGCATCATATCAACCACTCTCATTCTAAATCCAAAAACATCCTCCCCTTGCGTCCATATCGCTGCCCTTTCTCTTATCCGATCCACTCATTCCGCCGATGCTCTGCCATCCCCGCTCTTGTACACAGTACCATTCCTGCCTCTTGTCTCTTGTCTCTTGCCTCTCGCGCCTGGACTCAGTAATGGACAGATGGTTGTTCGATCGTAGTTCACGCTCTGCTTGCAATATACGACCCACGTTTAGAGGAAACGCCATCGGGCGAAGGAAACGTTGGATTCTATTGGCACTTCCAATAACTCTAAGTAGATCTCTAACTACCCCATGACAGAACCTCGGCCGAAAGGAAAATGGCGTGTTTGGGAAGGTACCTAACGTAGTATAGACGTGGGTGTTAGATATACAGGACATAACTTCATGCCGCTGCGTGATGTTTGGCGACGTATTTTCCGGAGCCTGGTTGCATGATATCTTTGACAATACCTTTGAAGACACTCGCGAGGGCGTCCTTGCTCTCCCATAGGGGATAGAGCACGACGATGAAGGAAGCAACAAAGGCCCAGATTATGGCGATTACAACCCAAGCGGTAAAACCGCCAACTCCGTAGATGGTGGAGGCGAAGAAAAGAGGAAGTGGGATCAGGATGATCATAACCACGGTCTGAAGGACAGGAGTTAGTTAGCGATGGAGAGCAGGAATAGTGCAATGCATGAACGTACCAAAGCCACAGACGACCATGCGGCGAACTTGAAGGCCTTGTTCAATGCAACGGGATCAAGCTCTTCGGCGCGGGTGATACCAAGCACTGAGCTCTGGGCAACAGAATGTGCGTCCGCCTTCTCGTCAATGGCTTCCGCGTTGACCTTCTCGGTTGAGGACTTGGCCTCCTCCCCGTTGGTAGGAGCCTCGGTGCGCTCCTTGACGTGATGGTGGGTATGGGCATTAATGGCGCGGGTGATATCGAAGTTGAAGTCCTCGGGTTGCTACGTGAAAACGAAAAAGTTGAGTGAGAATAGCGAGGAGAAAAGGTGCTGAAGGGGCGTACCAAGTACGAGACCACCACACAGACGATCCCTCCGACACCGATAGCGGCCAAGTTTCCGGCCAACATCTCATAGTCACCACCGGTAGTTTGGACATTGATGACCGGGTTGAGCTTAGCGGTGGTGACCATCCAAGCGATGATCCCGGCGACGAGACCAGCGATGGCTCCGCCGATGCAGCCCCACTTATTCGCTTTTGACCAAGTGATGCAGAGAGCAATGGGAACGACTGCACTCCCGAGGAGAACACCCATGAAGGTCTAGAAATTTATGAGTTTAAAATTGGCGCAAAGGATAGATAGACACGGCTGACATAGAGCCATCCCATGGAGACACCGATGTAGAAGAAGATGGTACCGAAAACGCCCATTGCGATGGCAAACGCAGCTACCATCAAGTGTGAGACACGCAGGATTTGCTTCTCAGTGGCGTTGGGGTTGATGTATTTCTATCACACACAATGTTAGCAACACCAAAGCCACCGCGATGACCATCATGGACTCACCTTGTACACATCGTATGTCAAGATGCTGGACACAGCAATGAGCTCGGCGCTGGTGGCAGAGGTAACGGCCAAGAAGAGCAGGATGAGGACGGCTGCGGCGCCAGATTTTCCGAGGAGCGCAGCAGCAGCAGATGGTGCTGGGAGACCTGCGGATACATCTGCGGGGCTGAGGGCGCGCATGGCTGGGTCGCCACGGAGAGCAACGGCGGAGAGACCCATCGTGGTGGCGAAGCCCTAAATACAGAGTAGCGTAAGAAAATATTATACTCTAGTCCATTAAGCCGCCTACGAAGGGAATGGAGAACCAAGCGAGACCACCGAGAAGGTACGCCTTGACGCAGGTCGAGGGCTGGGATGCGATGGCGCGCTGCCAGTAGGCCTGATCGTTGAAGACGGTAGCTGAAGTGAAGCTTCAATAATTGCGTGGATTTTTCTCATTTGTATAACGCACCAAAGTTGCCAATGATCTAAGTCCAGGTCAGCCGAATCATCGAGATGAGACAGACATCAAGAGACGCACATTAATGACACCGAATATGAGTCCGTTCTTGGAGCGCATAGTGAGGTAGCTCCCATCAGCGTTACCCTTAACAGGGTCGGCTGCGGCCGCTTTGACGAGGAGTTCGTGCATCTTGGAGATGCTACCGATCTTGTCCGAGGTACCATACACAGTGAACATGAAGACGAAGATGATAGCGAACAGGACGGCAGTGTGCGAGCTATCGGGCCAGGTCAGATTCGGGAGGGCAATTATAGGGGAGACTCACTAGTCGCAGAGAAGGGTCGCACGCATACCACCAGCAATGACGTAGATACTGACACCCAAGGGAATGAGGAAGCACGCCTATGACCAAGCTAAGATCAGTCTCATAACCATTGGAGGGCAAGCTGTCTAACACTCACAGCGATGGTACTCATGCCCGTCAGGTCTGTAACAGTGGCACTACCTCCGAGACATAACATGGAGCTGACCACGATGTTGGTGGCAAGACCGAAGAACAGGAAGACAAGATGGGCGAAGGTGCCCCAGCGGGTGCCGATGATCTCGAGGAAGGTGTGGGCATTGGGGGCGTTCAACTTGAGCTTGGCAGCGAGTTGGGCGAAAAGGAGAACTTGGATAGTTGCACCTGCACCGTACCACCCTGTAAGAGCCGGGGCGATGAGAAAAACGCATGTAGAGTAACTCGGGGATAGTTGAGACGTACAAGGACCAGAGATTCCGTATTTGTAAGCCACTGCGCTAGACTGGAGGAGGGTCGCCGCCCATCTACAAAGCAAGGTTGGTATCAAGTCACGGCGATAATGTAGTAAAGTCACTTACGTCCACGCTGAGACGATACCAGCAGCGATGAGACCACTCTTGACTGAGCGGGAAGCCGAGCTGAATTCTGGACAAAGTGTTACTGGGTGAAGCGGCCCTTCAGTTCGTATGACGGACCTTCGGTGTTCGATGGTGAGAAAGGGGTATATCGGGCCTATTGGGGAGGTTCTGGTCAATATCCTGTCCGATCTGCTGGGGGGATAAGCTCACTTGGATCCATGTGAGGGCCAGCATCAACGCCGAGAAGAAAAGACCAATCCCCACTACGACACCATAGCCAGCGCCTCTGCGTGAGAAACGTGAGACAGGACCGGATACACCCAGATAAGGACGCACTGAGGCAAAACCGTGGAGACGTTCGTATCGCTCATGTTGGAGTCGTTCCGTGGGGCGTGGATTCTCTCCTTGAGGTGCCTACGAAGCCTGGCTGTTGGCTATTTATGCCAATCACGGCTCAGAGTGAGCAGCGTAGGAAGCCGCTTATCTGTATTGAGAAGCGGACCTCGGGTGCCTTTGTCGGTAGAAAATCTTGATAACGAGAGCCACAAGCCCGCCGAGAGCTGTTAATTTCTTTGACATCGAACTCCACACCAAGCGCCGGGAATATGTTGGGACGAAGTCGGCCGACACCTGTTGGGTGGCTCGCCTGGCTGCTGATGGATTTCGATTTGAAATGACTGATAGTGACAATAATTTTGATGCGAGACTGCCTGGAGCCTGAAGCTTAAACCCGAACAGCGAGGGCACCTTATTTGGCACACGACCATATCGCACTCGAACAAACACGAGCACCGTCGTCGGTAGCCCGTCGGTAGCGTTGTAGTAGCGTTGTGTCAATCGGTTGGTTTCCTGTGCCGGACTATGCGAACTGGCGAGGTGCCCCTCGGTTACTCGAAATGGGGACGATAAGAGCTGATCGAAAGCTGTCGAGGTGCTAACGTTGGTCAGGGACGGTACCAGTGGAAACCTATTGGACAGCTTCCGAAATCCTCGTGAAACTCCCATGGAAACTCCCAGGGAATGGGGCTGCTTGATTGAAGGGTGGTGCCTAGCGGACGTGTGCTCTCAATGCTCTCAGTTACTTATCTATCCGTCTGCGCGTGCCTTGTTTGTCCCGCGTCGTCCTTATCATACGGCAACTAAATAACATGCGACGCCTGTGTCGCTTGTTCCGATCGCTCCCTTGTCCAGTCCCGTTACTACCTCAACTAGTGGTCTAGGACATATCGTGTGCTCACGCGGGTACTCAAAGCAAGCGCCATCGTGTGTCTGGCTGGTTCAACTTGAATTAAAGACTGCACCCTCGACTTGCTCGTGTGACCCATATCCCAACCTCTCGAACCACTCGAGACCTCTACGTCGTGTTTTGTACCACCCAAAATCTCTGAAAATCTCTGCTGGTCTCTCCAAGCATCACGCGAACATGGTCATGGTCCAGAGTGGCAGACAAAGCGTCGCCCTTGAACCCCTTCCATCTCCTTAAGCAAATTTCCGGTCTCGTAAGCGGTGGTGGACGTCTCATACCACATTACGAATATTGAGTGGTTCTCTGTTCCCTTAAAGCTTGCCGCTGTGCTGCCATGGACTCGATGTCATCCAACCTCAAGGCTACTCTGCCCCTCAACGTCGACGAAGATCCCGAATTGCTCAATCACTTTAAAGGTAAGCCCCTTGATATCCTATCTTTCATCGTTACCAGCCATCGCTAACACCTCATTTCCGAAACAGACTCAGCCCTTGCCATCTCTTCCCTCTTTAAACATGCCCAATTCTCCCGTCGACAAACCTTCGCGAGTGGCTATGGAACGGCCATCACAGATATTGTAGACTACATCCAGGCTGCTGGTAAGCATCAGATCCCATCACGGCCCCTTAACCGCCGGTTCTCATAAACCATTCGTCAACAGCCAAAGACGTAGAAAGAGTCCCAATTACCATAGGTGGGATAATCTCCTTCCTCGAGCAACGCCAGCATGCTCTCTTGAAGGACCTCGACCGGTCCTCCACGACCAAGCCAGCGCACATCTCACGCTCTACCACGACGACCAAGAGCCCTACTCCGACAGATCGCCAGTCCCCGGCAGCCTCAGACACGACTGCGACGAAGCGGCGAAAGTCCCCTCCGGCATCTATCACCGTCGACAAGCAGCCATCACCCGCACCCGCACTGTCTTCCCTGCCACTCCGGGCCTGGGACACCCCGTCCTGGACGCAGCATGTCACCGCTCCATCGTGGCCGGATGTCTCCCTCGTCCAACCAATCGCGACCATCCCTGCCGAAGCTTTGCCGCTGGTCGTCCCGGCACTGGGCTCGAAGCGCAAACGCGAAGCCCTCCTGGACGTCGATTTGACCAATGGCACCCGCCCGCATATCAATGTCAGCCGGAAGCGCAGGACTCGGAATAACTATCATGCTCATGCTCACCAACTCTCAAACGGTGGGCCTCGATATGACGATTGGATGGACACAGATGAGGAAGGCCGTGAGCGGAAGCGGGTAGTCAAACGTGTATAAGGAATCAGCGAGTATCTGTTTCTGTACGAGGTACTTGTATCATTCTTTTTGGCCTTGGTCAGAATACTCATCCGATTTCCAGGTCTCTCACTCAATCGCACACCCCTTATTATTTGCACTTGACACCCAACCAACATCCTATTTATCCAACACGCATTCACTGTACCGATATACCATTCGGACTTTCTCCGATCTTTAACCAGCATCGTTATCCATCGTTGCATCATGAGCAATCATTAACTCCGATCGTCGGGCAACCGAGTAGCTTATCCCTCTTTGCAAATCCTATCCTTTCATCTACTCGTCTCTACAACACCCCTCTGCTCATCCTGGACCGCGTCCTGGCGCCGTGACAGCAGACTGCGCTCATTCCTATTGTTGTTTCTACATAGTAAAAGAACCCTTTGATATCTTAATACTGGCAAGTGTCATTGAGGAGCTCATAGTACCCATCACACCTCGAATAATTTCTCCTGAGATACTCAAGGGTCAATGTCTCCCTCAGGAGCCCAACTCGACCTTCCTTTCTGACCAAATAGTGATCTCGAAGTCTCCCGTAAGACCGGGTGAGTGCGTCGAAGGGACCAGAATGTATGTCCCTGCCCCAATCCGCTTGCGAGGGGTGGACACTCCATAAATGCTATCCGAGTACGGCCCGCTGGACAGGACTTCTTCTCCTAGGGTGTTACAGGGAGCGGTCGAGTCGGTGGACCTGGAGAACAGAGCAATGTTTGTTGGCGAGGTCTGGCGGCGGTTCATGGTCGTTCGGAGACGGAGTCTGGAGGGAAACACGAAGATTGGTAAGATCTCGTATTGCTGGTAGGGGATTATTCAGGGTAGGTCATACTTCAGGTCAGTAGAATACTGTAGGACCAGCGGGAAAGTTGGGTTGCTTCCATAATTGCCAAAGGACGGTCCCCCTGCTGCTGAGGACCCAGACCTGTAAGGGGTCGATAGTTTGCATTATGATGATATATACTAGCAGGGAAATAGTAACGGGCAGGACAGTGGTACTAACCAGGTGCCCTTGACGATCTTGACGTGCATGCCTAGGCCTTCAGCGGGGACGGATTCGATGCAAAGTCCATCCGATGATGCAATACAGAGTTTTACGGATCCGGTTTGCCCTGGAGTGTACGTCGATACAACGAGGACATAATCCCCACCTAGAGCCACCATGACCGTCAACTCATCACCTAGGTCGTACACACGGATAATCAGGAACGAACTTGGTATGGTGGCTTCTCCACAAGCCATGCCATAGTTATAAATCCCAGTATCAAGGACGACCTGCGTCCCGACGAAGCTGTAGGATAAGATGTGTCAACGAAGTATCCCCAGCAGAGGTGTGGCTCACTTCTCGTCGAGCCTGCCGCCTGTGGTTCTAACTAGCTTGACGTTGATCGGCAAGTCCTTGGTCGCCGAGGCATGTACTCTGAACCGAACGGATGTTGGCTTCGAGCCGGATCCAGCCTTGCTTGGTCGAACAGTGTTGGCCTGAGGTCCGATACTCACTCTCCATTGCGGGTTCTTTAGGAAGGTCGGAGACGTATAAGTTCCACCACTGTTCTTTGAGGTAAACTCGACCTGCAACTATTACACCTCTCAGCACAAGAGCACATTTACAATTGGATCCGCTCAGAGACTAACGGTCTTTGTTTCCAGAGGGGTGGTCACTGTGGTATCGAACTCGATTGGGCGGCTGGCGTAGACAGCGAGAGTGTACCCTACGTCGTAGCTGAGATCGGCTCCTGGGGGGAGATAGAGTGATGGGATAACGGATATTGACTTCGAGTCTCGATCGGGAGTGAATCGTGTCTGCATGACAGGGTTACCCAAGCTCGTCCGGGTATTGAACGTAGGGGCGCACCAAGTAATGAATTCCTTCCTGGTATGTTCCCTGTTGATACGAGTCAGTATGGTTCCGCTCTCTGTTTGCCAGACACTGAATGGCTTACCCGCACGGTCAAGTACTCTGGTTGCACAAAGCTCACGGATCCTCCATCGTCCTGGAAAACATGAAGCGAAATATACAACGGCGGTTCGCCATCTTCTCGGACATGCCGACTTAGAAGGAACCAGATTTCCGCGTTTCCTTCCTCAGCCTTCGAGGAGATATTGATCCGGATGTGAGTGTTAATAGCTATAGGACCCTGATAAGTAGAATCACTCGAGAGCATGGTAAGTGTGCTCACTTGCAGCGACGTCCTCTTGCGTACTCTCCGCTCTTCGCCAAAACCTACTGAGTGGTTGATAATAGATGGAGGAGCGTGCTAATGTACTCTACCTATGGTGTTTCACGGTATACTCAAACTGAGAAGGATCCCAAGCCATTGAAAGGCTGTCAAAGAACCCGCAAATGGTAGACCACGACAAGTTCCAAACGCCAGGTCCTATTAGGGGATTATTCTGAGCACTCGTACACGTAACTTTCAATCAGGTACTCACCATCCTGCTGTTCACGCCATGGATTGACCAGGGTTATAGTGCGATTCTCGTCATCCTTTACATCTGCGCCAAAATATTACTGGAGAGTGATAGAACAGATATACTTCTACATACCGACAATGGCGTAGCTATGAAGTGGTAAGAGCTTGAGATCTCCCAAGTGATGGACCCGCTCTCCCGTGCCCACCGTCAACAAGACTCGACCTGTGGAATGGATGAGAAATAAATATATAGAAGGTTCTAATATTACTTGCCTTTGTTGAAGGCTGCACAGATCTGTGACCAAGTCCGCTCGCTCGCAAACACTGGACTAGAATATTACCTTGTCAATGATACCCAAAAGACCATAAGCGACACACGTACTCTCGTATCGATATATTCTCTGGCAGCCAGCCCACCAGTGTACTATCAAAGGGTCAGCGGGTCGGATACAACAACCGAGAGAACGAACTGTAGATCCACGGCAGGATCTCTAGAGCGAGAGGTTAGCGAATAACCAATAGAGTACTGCCCAAGACCTACGACCCAGCAAAGCCGTAGCCTCCATTTATCTTCAGATACTGGATGATGTGATCAGTCCCTTTCCGTGCCTGAAATTGAACGCCGTACAGCTTTTTCGATCAACGCAAAGCCAGTAGAGGCATTCGCCTGAGTGATGACGTGATAGGGAGAGCCGTCTCGAAGTGGTAATGAGTCGTCAATCACTGAAAGGCCTCGTCAATCGTGATTTGAGTTCGCGAGTTTGGACGTACGCACCAACCTAGTCTTTCAGATAGAGCAAAGAGAGGCAGCATACACGTTACTTACTCTCCGTGTAGTTCCATTGATGAACATACGAGAGACGTGCTTGTGGCTGGAGGAGATCGTAGGGAAGCCAGAATCCGATAGAGGGAACAAGGATGAAAGTAATAACTGTATCGCTGTGTCAGCGTAACTACACTACACAGGATTCCAGTCTCCTCACTAATGAGTTATGTCGTAAATGGTGATTCCAGCACACTGTCATCGAGGCGACAACGGAGCAATTTGCAATGACGTTTTGGATGATCTCCGTAGGGAGTACATTCGGTGAGAAGAGCTGGAGGCTCATTTCTGCGGCAGACGGTGTCCGCCACTCGATGTCATCTGGCGCACTTGGCGGATGGGGGTCGCTTGGCGGACGTCAGCAGAATTTAGACCAGAATTGAACACTTACACAAAATGTTGTTCACTATCAAACTCTTCGGGAGTGGGTACAGTCCAGAAGCGATATGTCCCCGTTCTATAATTGGACCCGGCTTCCAAGACCACTCGCTCCTCCGCTGACCGAATCAACGTTCAGTCAAACCTGATTCACAAGGACAGAACAAGTTTGCACCTTCGGAGAAGAAGTCACGGGGGACAGGCTTTAGAGCGTCATTCTTAAATGCCTTGATCTTCTCTGCTCGGGTGAGCGCAGCGGTCGCGGCTTGCCTGCATCGAACTCGCTCCTTTTCGTCCTGGAGTACCTTGGAGAGATGCAAGAAGTCCTGTGCTGCAGCCACGTATAGTTTGAACGCAGTATTGTGATCGCCCGCCAACTCCTTGATTGTGGCTTTCTTCGCAATTGCCTGAATAGAATATGTATCAGTACTACAGTATCAGATAGTGTTAGAAACGTTATCATTCCTCGGCTTCTGCGAATGTGCTCGTCATCGACGTTGGGTGGTGGTCGAGGTTCAAGGTCTAGGAATATCGCTCGTGAGGGTAGGGACTATTTCGCTTGACTACACGCCGTAGTGAGACGCCCAAGTGACCAATATTGACCCACCTACCGATCAAGTAGGTAGCTTGTAATACGGAAGCTCGCCGCTCGCCGCTTAAATTGAGCCGCACGACAACAGGACCTGGACACCAGCGCAACACCAGTGCGTCCCTTGTTTCTCCATTATGTACACCCAGTGAATGTCGTGCGTGTATGGAAATGTGTCTCTGACATCCGAGTTGCGCACGGAGATCCAAATGAAGAGCGGGCGTTCAGCAAAGTACCGACAGACGGGCGAAACGATCAACCTTTAGGAAATTACTGGAGCTCTGGCAAGTACGAGTTTACAGTACAGAGCAACTCGTGATGACCAACTGGTCTGTTCATATCTGATAGAATACTCCCACTATGAGTGGATCGACGGAGAGGGCCGTGGACAGGGTCATCAAATACGGGGCTGTATTCGCAGAGGCTATTGTAACTACATAATAAGATAGACGCGATACAACCTAAATTCCGAGAGTGGACAGTAGACCTCTTCCCGTGGAGCCTCTCTGCTGGTATCTCTACGTGGTTACAGTCCTCTATATGTCCCGGTAGTTGCTCCTCATTTTTGGGGTGCTTCAGCGTTTTGCGTCCAGAGGCGATGTTTGGTACAATGTTTGTACTCGCGTTCTTGGCCCCCACCATGCCCGTTGCGACGCGTTCAAGCGTGTCCGAGGCGGTCCACGACACAGTTCCAGCGATCTTCCAACAGGCTCAACACACCGTCGCCTCACACAAGAAAAACATAGTGCAACTTCACAAAATCCAGCTTCAAGCGGCGGTGTACACAGAACCCACTTCCAAGGGTCCCAGACTTATCGGCGAGAGGATTTTTAATACTCAGTTCCTTGATGTGCTCAAGAATATACTCCCATTAAAGAAGGGAACAACAGTTGCGGATCGGATCGTCAAGTTCGTTGCGGCTTTTGTACATTATATCGTCGAAAAGGGTCTGTAATGATATGTACCTAAATCAGCGATGCTCACGATTAGGTTGGGATTATAGCTCCTGAGGAAAAGCAGAAAGAGAACGAGACAATAGATGACAACGATAGTCCCGCGGAAAGATTCGTTGAAGATCTCCTGAAGTTACTGCTGCAGAGTTCCTCTGTCAAAGACAAGCACGTGCGATACCGATCGGTGCAAGTTATTGCGGAGACTGTCTCATCAATCGGCGAATTAGAGTGAGTAACGAACATTTATCGTTTCCTATCGCAAGAGCCGGTTATCGTCGGGTGTGGTAGACTGTAATGATATTGTTTCTACTCTCCGAAACTGTGTGTATCAACACTGAAAGCGTATGAGATTACATCTGCAGCATTGGCCTAGTGTCTCGAGGACACTCTGGGCTTCACGGACGCAGATTATGGATTCCATTGATTATGAGCCCTACGATGGAGCCCGTCGTTCTGCCTAATTGGGGACATCCCCCTCGAGATGGTCTTCTGCCATTGGCCGCGCCGTGTTCGGGTCGTAATCTTAGCAATGGATTAGGTATCTTTAGCTCATATTAGATTGTAAACCTGACCAAGCATATAGTGACGATCTATACGCCGAGTTGCGGTCGTCATTGCTCGAGCGCGTACAAGACAAGGAGGCCTCGGTCCGTACTCAGGCGGTAATCGCGTTGTGTCAGCTTCAGAAAGGCGAGGAACCTATAAAAATGGGTCCTGATGAGGTTCCGCTGGTCGAAGTATTAGCAGAGGTACTACAGCTAGACCCCTCCGCGTGAGTAGTTGTCCATATGTCTTCACTGTATCTCATATTCAACCTAGCGAAGTCCGAAAAGCCGTCGCTCTCAACATTCCGCCGACTGACCTCACGATCGGTGCTTTAGTTTCCCGCACTCGTGATGTAGACGACGCGGTCCGACGAGTCATCTACCATCACTGTCTCCCACAGATTCCTTTGCCGCGGTACTTTTCAATTGCTCAACGTGAGCAGATTCTGCGGAACGGACTGGGAGATAGAGACGAGACAGTTAAAGCCTCGACGGCGAAACTTATCGGACAATGGGTAGATCTCTTTGGTGGTGAATTGCTGGAATTTCTCGATACCTTCGAGTTGGTCAGCGGTACTGAGGTCGCTGAAGATGCCCTGAAAGCCTTGTTCAAGCACCGACCAGACGTACTTGATTCAATTAAATTTGAAGGTGCGCAGGTCCGCGCAGGTGCCGTTGTTCGCTTTCTTACACGGCGTATAGACTCGTACTGGACGGAACTCCTCACCCCTGAAAAAGCGTTCCTTGCCCGCGTCTTTGCCGATCACTGCGTAGCTACCAAGGATGAAGCCCGAATGGAATCCACTCTACCTGTGGTAACTGCCCTCGCCTTCCGCATCCAGCTCGCCTACAACCACCTCATCGAGTGCCACCAACGGCCCGACGATGAGGCGGACCCATCTGAAGAGCAGCGTAAGGCCGAAGACGAAATTCTCGACTATGAGTTTGTGGTCGGAGAGCTCTTCAAGCTCGCGCTCAACATGGATTATGCAGACGAAATTGGGCGGAGGAAGATGTTCGCGCTTGTGGGCGAGATGATCAGGCAGGAAGCATTACCCGAGAGCTTGATCCCCGGATGCTTGGATATCCTAGCCCAACTCAGCCCCAGCGAGAGGGATTTCATCCGGTTAATGGTAGAGAATATCCAGTCCATGCGAGATGCTGGTGTCAATGTTGATGAGGAAATGGTACGTTCCAGCCCTCGACTTAGACCAAATCTCATAAGGCTGACATTGGGAGTAGCCCCCTGCCGATGATGAGACGGAGGTGGGAGATACTCCTGCGAGGCGCTTGTTCGCTCCTCCTCCTGAGAAGTCGGAAGAAGAGAAGGCTCGGATTGCCGCAACTGACCACCGGTGCTTGACTCTGTGCATCGGTATGTTAGAGCGAGTGATGGGGGTACGCATGAACGCGTCCTCAGAAATACGGGTACTCGGTGACTGATAGCCTTTTGGTAGACATTTGATGAGAACCCAACTCTCGAAGCGGTCTTACGAGAACTCGTTCTCCCCGCCGTTCAGACCAAGGAGGTTGTGGTACGCGGACGTGGCCTTACAGCTCTGGGGCTTTGTTGCATGATCCATAAGGTAGGCCATCCATTTCAACGAAAACCTGATCTAAGTGACTGAACCACTCGATAGAAAATGGCACTGGGATCCTTCAGTTTGTTTGTTGGTCAAGCTGAAAAGGCTACTCTCTCTCTACGTGTGAAAGCACTACAGACAATGTTCGATATAATGATGTTATACCCGAACGACCTTCTGTACGCGAAGAACGGAGAGCAGGTAAGATCCCCTCATTCCAGGAGCCACTCTATCAAGGGTTCTGATCATTTTTAGACTCAAGAAGACCTGATCGTTGAATTCCTAACGGGTATTTTACAAGAAAATGCCCCTGAAACACAAACCGTCATTTGCATCGGGTTTGCAAAGCTCTTGCTCGCAGGGATCATCACCAATCCTCATGTATGCGTACTTGGGTCTCTACTCCACTTTGATGGTTTGCCTGATCTGCTCATTCTTTCCCAGGTACTCAGAACGCTCGTCATTCTTTACTTTGCCCCAGAAACCTCGTCGAATCAGGAACTGCGACAATGCTTGACCTATTTCTTCCCAGTTTACTGCTATTCATCTCCAGCCAATCAAAGGAGAATGCTCGAGGTTGGTTCTCCCTCGTGGGTTGCCTTTCCACGAATTAATTGCGGACGATAGATTCTCCTCCCGGTATACGTGCTCCTACTTGATGCATACAGCAACTTGAGCGAAGGGGAGGAGATGATCACCCCAGAGCTTATGCTCGGGCACCTGGTAGATTGGACAGACCCGGAGAAAGCAATGTGAGCTCCTCTTCTCTGGTTATCACAGGCTCTGCGGTTTACTCATGCCTTGTCAGTGTGATGGAGAATATTCTCAGAGATGAAGAGATTCACCTCGACTTGGCAATTCTCATGGTCAAAGCATTGTTTGATGCACGCGTCCAAGGTCCGCGCAATTCTTCTTATTCAAAGGGGTGTTTGTCTTATGTGGTTCTCGTAGCCGCGGACAAGAAGCTTTTCTGCCAGACGTTATCAAGGCTATACTTACCGGATGACGCGGATGAGAACAAACTCCGGACGCTCAAGTTCTTAATGAATAGTTTCAAGCAGGTATGTTACTCGGCGTCAATATTCCTATAAATTGAGCATCTGCTGACCAGGAGCGATGTTTAGAACCGACGTTTTCCAGACGCGACCACCAAGAACGCATTCGAGCGCTTCAGTAAGCTGCTGGAGAAGAAGTATATTGAGCAGCTCAAGTCAATGACTGAGGAAGAGTCAAGAGAGATGACGCAGCTGAAGGAGCTGTTCGAGTTTCTGGACGAGATCTGTCCTGAAGATAATGTCGAAGAACCAGCGCCCAAGAAGAGGGTCACTAGGGCAAGGTTCATGTTGTTGTCCCTCATTCTCGAGCCTTCGTGCTGATTATTGTTTTAAGGAAAAGTGATGAGAGCAACACCAAGAAGAGATCCAAGTGAGTAGCCATATTCAAGGCGCTAAATCGATCTGGCTGTCTGACGTGATTTTGATAGACGCAAACGAGGCGACATGACTGATACCGAGGACGAGACGAGCACACAGGCCTCGGTCGTCTCAGCGTCTCCACCAGCTCGACGGCCGAAATCTACTCGTGCTGCGTAAGTACTCACTGTCAAGCTGCCTTTTGCCCCCCCAAGCTAACCGCGAGGTCATCCAGGGCCACAAGGGCTCGGACTCGCTCTGTCTCCGTCGAAGTTATTGATGTGGATTCCATGGATACGGAGACTGAGGAGCTAGACGAGGAATCATCTGAGGAGGAAGCTCCCAAGCGCAAAGCTCCAAAACGGTACGTTGCTGTTTCAAGTCATCGAACCATCCTCTTTTGCTCGTGTTTTTCCTGTCATCCATTCGAACCCATGCTTATCTCGCTTTCACAGGCGAAAGCAAGAGCCGGAGACGGCTGAAGAAATCGATGCGGACATCGAGTTGATCCTTGGCCGCAGAGGCGGAGGAGCGCCTGCGGCTACACGACTGCAATTTGGAACGAGTAGTGATCGTGATAGTGACGCGGGATCTGAGGCGGATGTTACTGTGCGGCCTGAGGGCGACGATGACTCCGAAGGCGAGGTTGCTCAAGACCTACTGATGGACACCGACGAGGAGTAGCTCTCACATCGCATGACGCACAATCTTGTTTGTGTAATTTGAAATATGCATGTTGTACATCTGTGAACCAGTCCTCTCTTTCATGTCCCATGTCCCTTAGGGCCACATTTCCTCGACAATTGCACCCACCGTATTGGAAGGGGGGCGAGCACTCGACGGGTGAGTAGCAGACCATTTCAATGGGCTTTACAGAGGTGTGGGTAAATGGGTAGGTGGCGACGCCAGTTTCTCAGGCGATTTATGGGCGATTCGGAATTGGGCGGCTGACATATCGAGTGACACCGAGACCACGCATTAGGATAGTCATGCACATACTTGGGACCACACCTTAATGGTTGCGAGAGCCGGGTTATGTGTGTGCTCGAGAAAGGAAGAGGAAGGTATCATGGATAAGGAGGGACAGGCTGGCTGAATGCACGTGGTAGGCAGGTAGGCAGGCAAAAGGACTCGAAACCATAAGTCAGATGGTGGGCCTGGCCAAACCGGAATGTCGTGTTGGGGCCTTCGCAACCAACCTTGGTCACATCTGCTTTGTTATCTCCCAGCTTCAATCACAAAGACGATCTACGCTGGGCTGGCGTCCTATCGGGGTGTGCACCGTTTCCAGCACGCGTTCTCAGGTTCGCCCAGCCTCGTTGTCCAATCTCACCGGCTGTGGACGGGCTGTGAACATGCGTGCTGGACTCGGTGCTGGACCTGAGCACCCCGGCTCATTTCAACCAAGCTATTTTCGCTTATCACCAAACTCGAACCTGCTTCCCTCTCCCAACTTTCGCCGCTCAGGTTCTCCCCTCCATACGGTATACTCCAGGAAATCTACTCACCACCATTCTCGTCGTCGCCAATGGCACTACCCCTGCATCACTGTCGGCACCACCTGTGCACTCGCTACTCTCTCCTCCACTCTTCTCAAGGTATTGGTTGACACATTTGGTATCGTGCTCACCACTGTTTCGGTTCCAATTTCACTCAGAACGGCCAGGCGATCTTTCCCGCCATTCCGGCAACCCCATTGCGCTGGAGAAGAAGTACCTTGTGCTCAAGGATAACCTGAACATGCAAAGAACAAGGAGGACGCATTTGCGCGAGCCTGTGAAGACCGCCGAGCAGAGGGCGTTGGAAATGCCGGGTCCGTGCGGCCTCGCTATGTTCCCCCCATCGCGCTGCAGAAGAAGTACCTCGTGCTCAAGGATAACCCGAACATGAAAGAGCAAGGAGGACTGCCACTCTTCCAGCACGCGTAGGCATTGGTTCAAGCAGCTCTTACGGAGTGCACACCGCCCCGCCACGCCCGACCCCTCCGTGCCCGACTCGTCATGTTCCCGTTGTTTCCGTTGGAGGGTGTACACCGTGCCACTTCTTCCATCACGTGTTCTCAGCACATCGTCTTCCAGCACACGTAGGTATTGGATCGAGCAGCTCCTAGCACATACGACACGTTTACGGAGTGCACACTGCCTCGCCTCGCCATGCCCGACCCCTCCGTGCAGACTCGTCATGTTGCCGTTGTTTCCGTGGGAGGGTGTACACTGTGCCACTCTTCCAACACGCGTAGGCACAGGCTCAAGCAGCTCCTAGCGCGTACGACGCGTTTACGGGGTGCACACCGCCTCGCCATGCCCGACTCCTCCGTGCGGACTCGTCGTGTTCCCGTTGGAGGATGTACACCGTGCCACTCTTCCAGCACGCGTAGGCATTGGTTCAAGCAGCTCCTAGCACATACGACACGTGTTACGGAGTGTCCAGTGTCCATCCCATCCGCGTTGTGGACGACCAACGCGAGGACTCCTCGTTGACCGCCAGTGAGATGCAGAGATAGACTGTGGACGACCAACGCGAAGACTCCTCGTTGATCGTCAGTGAGATGCAGAGATAGACCATGGCGAGGTGAGGCTCCCTCAAGTTTCAGGACCCCTGACAGCCAACTGAAATCCAAACACGCGGAATAAGATCGAAACTCCAAAATGGACTCTTCCGAGCTCGATTATTGTGGCGGCTGTACACGCGGTGGAGGCTCGTCATTGCTGTCGACAGATGGAAGGGCCGGTGGTACCAGGAAGAGGTAACTGGCACCGCACCGCAAAACAAGTCGCATCCACGATGCAGCCTCAGCGAAGATCTCATGTAGGCGACTGCTGGCTTACGGCAAGTTTCGAATCAATGGAAGCTGCTAGCTTATAAGAGATCCGTCTGGGTACCACTCTCACTACTATTCCCAAGACTCTCTGTAGTGCCTATTGGTGCCTATTAGCATGTCACCCACCGTCTATGTCAAACCTAAGCTGTGAGTCACAAAACTAACTCCAGTAATCTTTCCGTTGACGAGGTTCCTTCCAACTACAATCTCGCTAGCTCACCCGAGGACACCTTTGAAGATGATAACGAGGATAACGCCCAGTCCATCAAGTGCGTCACAACGGCATTTGCGACACAATAATTCTGATCGCCTTTCTAGTGACGTAGAGTCTCTTAAGAACGGTATTATCAATATATCAAAGAACAAGACGAAAACGCCGTACACTATTCTTCTTATTGGAGAGACTGGCGTCGGAAAATCCTCAGTCTTGGAACTCATCGCCAATGTCCTTGCCGGTAATGACATTGATCACTACAATTTCAACACCCTCGACCATACTAACGAGCAAGGTGGATCTAACAACCAGAGCCAGACGAACTTGTATGAGTTTACGAGCAAGAATGGCATAGTGGTGAGTCCTACAATTTGTGAACATGGTTTGTATGCGTGATCTCTCCACAGGTTCGCATCCTCGACACGCCTGGGTTGGCAGACCCTCGCGGTCTTCAGCAAGACGAGCTCCACAAGAAGAGTATCGCTTCTCAGATCAAGAAGCACATTGATTCCGTGTCCGCAGTCCTCGTCCTCGCCAATGGCACCGTCCCGCGTGTCACTGTCGGCACCGACTATGCACTCTCCACTCTGTCCGCCATCCTCCCCGAAACACTAACCAGCCGTGTTGCCTTCTTGTTCACTAACGTGACGAGTCCCCTATATCGCAACTTCCCCTCGGATGGTCTCAAAAGTGTTACTCAATTCCTCCTCAACAACCCCATCGCGCTCCAGAGGAAGTACCTTAACCTCAAGGATAACCCTGATATGAAGAAACGAAGGACGGAGTTTCACGAAGCGGTGAACGTCGCCGAACGGGGTGCTTTGGAAATGCTGGTAGATCTCTTTGACTGGTTAGACGGCCTTGAGCCACAGCCAAGAATGAAGGTTGCCCCTCTATACAAGAAGCCCCAGACTATTGTAGCAAATATCATAGGCCCTCTCACTCGATCCGTGAGGAAGCTTCTGAGAAAGCTCTAGAAGGCGTTGGAGGGCGTCCGCAAGGTCAAACTGACATCCGTCGGCTAGTAGAGGTAAGTCGAAGTATCTTCTCCCATGTAGGTCCCAACATCGGTCATGAGGTATCAGCCCCAGCCACACTATTGTTTCTTTGAAGTGTACTTTCCATGATTATGCATATATGACGAACTATAGTATTCTGGTTTTTGGCCTGCCTATTAGCCTACCCATGTACATAGAACGCAAGCGCATGTCCTTACCGTTCTGCTGCTGCCCATCTGCCGCGCGGGTTCCAACCACATTAGATTCTCCTCTCTACTCCTATGGCGCACTTGCATACGGCCTGCTCGCACTAAGAGTCTGGAGCGAAGGAACAAGTAGGTCGGGTGCCAGAAGAAGGAAGAAAGGGCAATGGGGATCAAACAATCTAATACCCAAGGAATACTGCACCACACTGTAACTGTCCTTGGGTTCACTACTACAGTACATTTGAAAAATCCTGAGGTTATCGACACGGCGAAAATAGCGGTGACGTGAGGAGAGAGGCACATAGCCTCGTCAAAGTTGGACGGTGTGGGACCGCACAAGGGTTGTCTGTCTGACAAGAGGTGTGGACACTCATTCAGCCTTGGCTGACTTGGGGGATTTCACCTTGGCGAGGGGTTACACCGAAGCCCAGGTCAGGCTGCCTACCACGTGCACCCGGCTGTCCACAAAGCCTCATGCCTTCATAACGCGGCTCTCGCAACCAATTGAGGCGTGGTCCCAAGTATGTGTGTGGCTATCGTAATGCGTGGTCTCGGTCTGACTCGATATGTCTGCAACTGTTTTCAGCCGCCCGGCTCCATAAAACGCCTGAGGAAACTGGCCTCGCCACCTACCCATCTACTAACACACCTCTGTAGAGCCCATTGCAGTGGACTGCTACTTACCCGTAGAGTGTCCGCCCCCTTCCAATGTGGTAGCCGTATGTGCGTACATTTTGGACGACGACAACCCGACGGCCACATCAAAATAACCAGCTTATGCTTATCATACGTGTTGCCTACATCAGTATATGTCGTCATGACAGGTCCCACGCGCGGCGTTATGAGAGTGTGGACAGATCAAGCACACGCCGACCGACATCCCTGCACCCCAAATCAACACAACAACAAGTATCATGTTGAAAAGCTTCCTTAATTTAGTACGTAGGTCGAAACGTGCCGCGCGCATTTGCGTTGGCAAATTGGTTATTCTCGATTGCTACCGGTATCGGTGAGGAAACCGACGAGTAACGTACGGTCTCAGGGAGTGCAGGTGTTGACGTTGGCATGAGTTATACTAGCGCTGAACGGAAATGAAGAGACAGCCAATCACAGGGGCTAATATATCCTAAATATGTCACAAGTCATACATCCGTATTCCGACACAGTCCAAGCTCAAAGGTTATTTAACTGGGAGCAACGCCCGAACCTTGTCAATCGGCCCCTCATCTTTCTGTCCATGCCCAGCTGCTCCTTCAACAAGCCATCCAAATAATTTCAACTGTGGATCGGGTAGCTCCTTGTATCTGGCCTTCGCCTCAGCTAACGTGCGCATCGTCGACTTGCCGATGATCGAGAGCTGGTGCCCCACCCCAGTCACTCGATTTCGGTGGAGTGGGTGCCCAGTATACAACAGCCATTCGATGCGGCCCCCAGGGATACGCTCTTCATTTTTGAGGTCCCGAAGGCGATCGTGGATTGACGGAAAGCCGGGGACATCGGGTAGAGTGACTACAGCAGTTGTGAGTGAGGTAATAGAATCAAAGTCGGCCTGTGGGACAGCCAACACCTTCCCATATGCATCCACTGCGATGTTGGGCTTGACAAGTGCAACGGCAAAATCCTCTCCGGGGGTGGTGAAAAGCAATGTGAGGATAAGCGTGTCCTTTGTGGGGGCAAATTTGCCGGTGTACTTCGTTGAGCGGTTATGCCAGCCTGATGCGTCATGGTTCATGTACGACACCATGTTGTAGGATGGGGAGGTGAACGGCTCGGCGGGAATTGATGCGGCTTTGTCAAATGAAACGAGGGATGGGAGGGGGAGCTGGCCGACTAATGCAGATAGAGCGAGCGCTACAATGCTTAGTAGTACGATATATAGACAGGTGGTGCGTCCGCCGCGTGCTTTGGCCATAGGTCCATGGGTTGCGGGGCCGGGGGGCTTGGCGGACAAAGACATCTATGTAGGGTCGCTAGTACGCTTATGAGATGCTGTAACAGACTTCGTCAGGCTACGATTCGGCATACGTGGGATAGGCACTCGAAAGCGCCTTCCGTCATCCGCATACCAGTTTCGAGTGGTCTGACCCTGCTGGACTGAAAAGTATGTTCGGGAAACGACAATCAGCCAGAGACCAGTGGGTGGAATGGTGGAGGTTATATATCTCAAGTGGTGACGAATTCTGGACCACACTGCGTCCATCCCGCCACGTCGCTTCGGCCTTGGGCGCGCGGGTCTCAACGTGGAGTGCGTTCATTCGTTCAGTCAATCCGATCTGGAGGGTTACCAACCACCCTTCGCAGTGCGATTCAATGCGGAGGAAAGATGTGTACAGTATGTGGAACTTGTCTGGATCGATGGTTTCAGAAAGTTCACGTGGAACTGGTATGTTAATACCGAATGCTCTGTGACTGGGGCACCCTGTGACGTGGCCTCTGTCGAGTACCTGTCTGTTTGCCTCTTGCTCTTCGATCGACTGTGCAGCCCGGACCGCGTACGGAACCTTTATGGTCGATGCAGAGAATTTATAGGACAAGCTACTCTAGTATGGGCCGACCGCTTTAGTGAAGTCACCAGCATCGATCCAATGCTCGACACCGCGAAGGAGGAACCACCCCAGGAAGTGTTGATTATGTGCACGCAGGCGAAGAGTTGTCGTTCCTGCCTGATAACCCTGTCGCCATGGTCGCCGCTCTCTCAGAACACCACCTCCCGGTCGCCCAGCCCTCACAGCAGACTTTTTTGATCCGCGCCGACCCTGTCATATTTCTAGCCATACCCTCGGTATACTGACACCAGTGCAAGGCCAATGTCAGTCTGGCATGTGGCGAGGTTATCGAGCACCAAGCACCAAGGTATCCATCGCGCAGAGCACTGGAAACCCTTTGAGCATTTCAGTGCCAGCAGAAAATGGTCAACCATCGCCGGGCTAGGAGGCTTACCAAGGCAATCAAGTCGGCTACTAACTGATATTGGCCATGGCACAGCATCCATACTTATTCTGCTTTCGTCATATTATATTATTATTATTACTTTCGTGGCCAGTACAGCCTTTTTAGCCGTTTCTTGCTGCACCGTGTGCAATTATGGGAGAGGGGAAGACCCGTACACTACGCTAGTTGATATCATACCGACAGAATTTACTCCCTTCTGACATGGTCGACCGACGGGCTAAGGATGGAGGATTATACAGGACATTGGAGGAAGCGTTATCACGCGCTCCTTGGCTGGCTTTCGTCATTGAAGAGCTGATATTGTCATTATGAAACATGTTCCTCATGATTGCACCCTGATTCGTATTTGCGTTTGTGCTCTCGTATTCTGGCGGTAACCTCGGCGGGAAAAGCCGGGGAGGGCAGAGAGGTGCGCCGACTTGACAAACCGTGAACAACAGAGGGAAGACTCATCCTCTTCCGGCTTCCCTTTGGCTTCGTTCACTCTCGGATATGGGCCGTTGGTATAGCTTCTTCATATTGTGATGCTAGAATTATTGTTCATTTTGTTCTTCCCAAAGAAGCCTGTTCAGGACCATGCCCAGTCCCCTTGCAATTTCGTCCACTTCTGCCATGGTGAGGTTGCACTTGAGTGATTGGAGTTTATCCAATTTCTCTTGCGCCGTGATACGGGTGAGTAGGCGTTGCGAGACGAGTTCGGATATCTATTGTGGCAAATAAGAGCTGGGATTTGGGAATCGAATTTTGTGAGTGCTCACTAATCCAAGGACTTGGACTCTTGTCACTTCAGTTTCCGTATATGCTCCCGGAGCGGAGAGTGTCTTCCCCCAAGCTGGTCTCGTCTCGTCGTCGTCGAAGACCTCTAGCAGAGCACCACATACAGCCCACAATCGATCTAAGGTAAACGAAGAAGGCCCTTGAAGAGATTGAGGAAGCTGTAATAAAGTCAGCCTGGCGGGTTAGGCTTCAGGGAGCATTCGTCCCACCTTCGCCACCATGCCAACCTTGGCCTTTCGGTTCCTGCCCCCACGAAGCTTTTGGTTGCGATCCTCTCTGAGCTTACTAATGATCCGAACGTCCGCTTTAGTAGGGTTATATGAGCATAGATACGAGGCGACAAGTAGGAATCTGGCCATCCTTGGCAAGTCAGCATGAGGTTTCTCCTCCTTCCGAGTCGAACTTGTAGTCCACAACCCATTGGTGGCAGGGTTGTCGAGACTGAGCGGGACAGCCGGTTCGTTCTCCCTCGCCCACTCCTCTGCAGTCTTCGTTCGCGGATATATGGCCTGCGCAGCCGCCGCGATCCTTCCTCTCCACATGCTCGCGAGCCTCCCAGGTGCTCCCATCGGAATCTCGTACTCCTCTCCTCGGTCGTTTGCTGCTTGCCAATCATTGAAGACCGGGGAGATGTACAGAGGCCATACAGCCGCACAAACGGTGGCGATTTCGGCGGGGGACGTCGTATATGAGGTGCAGACCGCTTGCACGAGAGAGGCGAAGGCGTGATAGAGCGGGCCGAGAACGGGTTGAAAGGGATGGAGGGTGTTCGGGTCAGAGGTTTCGGAGGCATACGTGAAGTGTGTTTGAAGGAGAGAGGTTGTATCTGAACATTAATGAATGGCTGCCCTCGGAGTTCGGCCACAGGACACACCTTCGGTAGTAAGAGGACGAAGTTTGATGATGTATGGATACACAGAGCTCCCTATGGCGGGGCGGATTTCCTCCCATGGGAGAGATGAAAGGAATATAGTTGTAATAGGAAGATTGGCCTGCCGGAATTATTGAGGAATTGACAAGGACTCCAATCGGTTTACTCACCAAATCTGAGAGTCTTGCCAATGGAGTTAAGAGGGTTGGGAGAGTCTCTTTAAGCCTTTCTGCGTCATCGAATGCGAGCAGAACATTTGGCCGCTCCTTCCATCCGTGTTTCTCCGTCATCTGAGGAACAAGCTCACGCAGGCCATGCATGAAGCCATCTAAACTATCGTTATATCGTTCCCCGAGAGTAGCGGCCCAGTTGGCAGCCCCGCCTTCCCAGTCTGGTTCCCAGTCGGCGAGCTCGTTGAGGACACGATCGAAGAGAAAACGCGGTGTCAAACATTCAAACGCGGATACTTGCGCGAAGAGTATTGGTGTGCCGTAAGATGTTGCTTTCAAAGCAGAAAAGGTCTCTGTCAGAAATTTGGAGGTATACGAAGTGGTAGTAGGGTCGTAAATATGAAGAAATGGAGGTGGAGTCGTAGTCAAAAGGTTGACAAAGTCAGAAATGAAGGATTTGCGACCAGGGTATAGAGCTGAAAGGTCGCCGATGAGTTGTTGAAGTTCCATTTCGCTTGCCGTGCTATTATGGTGGGGTTTACCACACGCTGAAGAATAGTGTAAGCACCTTTGGGGGTTCTTGGCAGCGTGGCGATTATTTGCTAAAGACACAAGGTGTGGTTGGGTTCCAAAAGAGACCTGCCGTACTCTCACCCAGCTCTCAAGTATTCAGGAGCACGGCGGTGAGATCTCCGTGCTTCCCGGAGTCTGCTGAACATACAGTTTTATCAACAACAAAATCTACATACAACAAGTGGGGCCGTGAGAGAGAGACCCAAATGAGGCGAGATGAGCAACCGAGTCAAACCACAAACGCCAGATGAGCGAGAATATAATTTAGAAGCGCAAAGCAACCAAGGGACAAACCGATAAAGAGGAGTCGTGAAAGGGTCGCTAAGCATCTTTTGTCAGGCAAAGGGCTGGAGGGAGATAAAGCGAAAAGTCGGTGTAGACGTCGGGACACTTCTATTTTCATCGCGAACTTTGGCGCGGATATCGATCATTCACGAGGCCCGGGGAGAGGCGATAATGCCGCCTCCTCGTGCGAAGCGACAGCCACTGGCGAAGCCGGTTCGTCAATGGGGGTGACAGGCGTCATGTGAAGACCGGGAGAGTAAACAGTGGTGGGACGTGAGCAAGTGCCATAATCTGAGGAAGAGGAAGTCGAATGGCTCTTCCATGTGGGAAACCGAAGGACACGCTTGAGAGGTGACACCCCACCAGTCATAGGTCCATCCTCACAGGTACCTTCCGTATGAAACATGGAGAATCCATCGCTGACTAAAGTCGAATGAGTCTTCAGCTAGAAGGTCTTATGTGCCAGCATTACGTAAAGGGAGACTACATACTTGGGGAGCCCAGACGGTCCTCATCGTTAAGAGGGCCCATATGATCACCACCGTTAAGAGGACTGCCCTTAGCGCTCTTCGGACTATCGTCGTGGCTAGCGCGCTTGAGCAGGACCACTCTCTGCTCATAGTGGATAATAGCTTGAAAGACGCCTTCTGCAAGGACATGCCAGAACTGGTTGCCTTCACCTCCCCGACCATGGGTAGTGTGCTACACACATTGAAGGCGTCAGTCCATCAGTACGCCGGCGCTGGGCGCCATCATCATTGGGCAAACCACCCACCCGGTCTCGCCCAGTCTCCACTTCGAGACTGGGCTCCATCGGTGCAGGCGGGGGAGCAACCTGGTCCTTGTGTACGATATTTCCTATACCCCCTCGCCCACCAGCAGCGACCTGGAGCCGGAATCGTCAGCCACCCGATGCCGGCCACGTGAAATACTGCCAGCTTACCATTGCTCCTTTTTCCTTGGCGGCGGGCACCATTGCTGACGAGATTCAAGACAGTAAACCGGGTAGGGGGCCTGTTGGGTCGGAAAGTGGAGTCGCTTGATATACCTGTCCATAGGCTGTCTTAACTTTGTGGAGTCAACGTTAGATATGCCCCGGAGTTGACAGCTGGCGGTCATTAAGCTATCAAGGTTGAACCGGCCTCCCATGCAAGCCATTGAATCGGACAGGCGCAGAACGCCCGTCTTCTAGTGATTCTAGGAATTCAATCGGTGGTTCTATCTCATTGCTGACGTAATATTTGCCTCTGCATGCAGCCCCAAAAAAAGACCTCGACACGTTCTCGCCTTATCTCTGTTCAGTTGCCTATCACGCGTCCTGCAGTCCATTAGACGAACCTCGTAGAGGTTTACACCAGTGAACCCACGGTCCGCATTGGCACAGAGTGGGAGATTAACGGCGTCAACGCCTCGGATCATGGACGGGCGTTGGGACCGGGGCGCCAACGCAAGACATTTTCGGACTCAGGAACCACGGAACCAACAGAAAGGGAACCACGGCCAGTGAATTCTTCTAGACGTGCGCGCAAGAAATATATTAGTCAGGATCTGGCGGCGATCGAGATCCCACCGTAGAATACAAACTCGCACAACGATGGCAATACAACACGGATTAGGTGAATAGGGCTCCGGCGGTGGTAGACGCATCGGGCGTCGTAGGATCGGTGTTACCGCCAAGCGGGTCATCACCAATAGGTGGCACGAGATAGCTGCTAAAAAAAGAGAATCTTGAAGCATATTGCGATGCTGGCGTGGAGAATGAATATGATGATCGCGAGGAGACGTGTGGCTTTGGCTTCTGCCTATTAATCGTGTGTGCAAAGAATAGCCAAAGTCCAAAGTTGCATTGGCACCCATGACTACTACTACTACTACTTGTCCGTCATTTTTTTGCTTATATCCCATTTGTTTGTCTGTTATTTGTTGGGAGCCTGTGCGCCTCACCGATCGTCACAGGCCGTAGGACTTAGTGACATACAATGAGTCTTCGAAGGTTTTCGGACCATGAATTGGCTAGCAACCACAACTTGAGACGACAGCTTTTGGACGCGATAAGGTAGCAGTGAGTCAAAAGGTGCAAGGCGTAGTTTTTGTATTAGGTTGCACCTGGTTTGACATTACAGATGCAATCAAGGGAAAATCACCTCCAAAATCCAGGAGCCAACGACTGTTACCTAAAGCTCCGGATCACCCGACAATAAGGTGATGCAAACACCGTTATAACTTGTAGATCTACTCGTTCATTCCTCCTTTTGCTCGCTCCTGTCACTCGATTGCTCATCGCCAAATGTTCCCACTTGCGGGGGGAAGAAGGCGAGTCTACAAGGAAGCGCAGCTGGGTTGTATACGGGTACTCATTTCGCACCTTCCGAGTATTACCGCTGTTCCGTATCAAGTTTCTCATCATTATTGAAGCTCTCAATTCACAACCCCAATCCTTCTTAAGTTGTTCTCCACGCCGTAACGCTTCTATGAGGTGTGGCCTAATTCTACGTGTTGTCTCGGCACAATCCCCAAGTTGTTCTCTTCTGAGGACTCAAACAGAAAACATCTGGAATCATCTAAATGCCCGTTTTTGATTTCATGGAAGGAGGTGACCGGGTGCAAAGATGATTCTGTGTTTGTCCAACCCTTGAACTTCGACCAATCTGTCCCGCGATGGCAACGAGCTCTGCAGAAGCTGGGCCATCTACTCCAGTATCTCTAGGGGAGGGATCGAGCACTCTTCCACCCTTGCCACCACCGCCGCCGATCCCCTTTCGGAGACCCGGAAAATCCATCCTCAAAGAGCCACCCCCGCCTCCCGCAAAGTTCTTCTCCTTTTCAACCCTCTCGAAGCTGCTTCCGAGTCAGTCTCACAACGCCGCCCAGCCAGGCAATGGCCTCACAAATGGTGACGAGAGCAAGGGCATCAGAGGTACTCCCCTCAAACGTGCTCATTTCATCTTGCCATCTCTCTCTACAACATACCCAATATGGTCCGGAAACCCTCCTGCGAGTCTTACTCTCCAACAAGAGAAAGCCGAGATTGAGGAACACGAACGGGGACGGCGAGCACGACTAGTCAGAGGAAACTCAGTCGCTTCGTTCCATTCAGGACGCAGTGGCCCTCAGGAGGACTGGTGGAGTATCGAAAAGGTCGAGCAGTTCTACAAGGAGTGTTGTTGGGGACGGGAAGAGCCAATTGACTTGAAAGTCGTCACACCTATCAAGGTAGGTCGTGTGCCGTGATTACCGAAATGCAAGCTCATCTAGAAGTCGCTTCAATATGTTAGGCTGCTGGAGGTTCGCCACGGGCGCTTGACCTCACTAGCATTCAGTTCGATCTCGGGGCAGCGACTGCCCTCTCCGACCTCCTTACAATCGAATGGGGCCTTCGAAGGCTTACTCTTAAAGACTGTGACTTTACGGATACTGTACGTCTTCTATTGAAGTACGGTCCCCGAACTTACCAGACAACATGTACAGACACTCAAGCCCATTCTACACACGCTCTTGATCCCAAATTCTCTCTTGCATCTATCGCTGGCAAACAATAAGCAGCTCAAGACAACTGGATGGCGTCTCGTGGGCGTCTATCTCTCCAAGGCGGTGACATTGCAATTCTTAGACATTTCGCAAAACAATCTCGATAAACGTGCGGTAGAATATATTGCTGCTGCCCTTGGGACCATTCCGCCGTCTCTCCCCACCAACCCCACCGACACACCAACGTCTATCCCTTCCACACCTTCTCTCGAGTCCAACTCCGAACCGCCATTACTGCATTCTAAACCTGACAAGCCTAACCTTATGACTCTTCGAATTGATGATTGCAACCTTCGATACCCGGCCCTTGAAGTGCTCGCGCACGCAGTCCGGAATTCTCCCCTCCAAAATATTTCTCTCCGCAACAATCGCATATCGTCCCAGAGTGCTGTGGCGCTAGCCATCATGATCAAGGACTATCCAGACGCTATCACCCAGTCCGGTCAATACAACCTCAGCCCGTCGAGTACGCCACCACCCGGATCACCGGTTCAGAGTCAACCACCCGCCATCCCTGGCGGCGCCATCCACCAACCCAGATCCCTATACGCATCGTCACCTGCAGCTTCGGTGGTTCGACAGGCGGTAATCAACCAGACCGCTCAAGCAACCATCCAACCTGGAGCTACGACATACACACCGTACATCCCTCGTGCGAAGCGAGGCTCCGTGGTGGCTGCGATGTCCCAGCCATCAAGCACGGAACGCGAGCGTCAGGTACCAGTGATTTCGACCAGCGTTGGTGGAGGCGTTACCACCGCAACTCGACCTACACCTTTACCGAACCCGAATCATCCGAGTCCGAGGGAGGTTGTTAATGCTGCGGCTGCGGCTGCGAGGAACGCCGGGCCGAGCGCGGCGCTACTCGACAAGGTCCGTGCACTGGATAATCTGCCCAGGCTCGGCGCGTTGAAGACGCTGGATCTGAGAGGGAATGATCTCAGGGTAAGTTCGGATGCAAGGACTTGAGAGCCCATCTCGCTGAATGCATAGACACTAGACCGGCGTTGCATACATCTCGCAAGTTCTTAAACGGAATCGGACCCTCAAGATCCTTAACCTTGCGGACAACCGGGTTGGTGTGGACGGGCTTGTCAGTATTGCTGAAGCCTTGGTGAGCTCTGCCCAGACTCCTCTAGCTAGAGTCTCTAACGTGTGACCAGAAATACAACACCACCCTCGAGACACTCGACATGAGCAAAAACCCTTGCTGTGGGCCAGGCGTTGAGGGCGTAAGACCAACTAGGCTGGGTTCCGTGAGGTCGCTGACTTCACTTTCGCAGATCACCTCCTTGCGAACAGCATTCACCTTAAACACCGCTCTCAAGCGACTCTTCCTCTCCAATACTTCCCTGACATCTGCGGCAGCCATTATGCTCGCAGAGTTCCTCCCCGAATCGACCAGTCTCCTACATTTAGACTTGACACAGAACGCCCTTGACTTGGCCGGGGTAATGGCTCTGTCCAACGGTCTCAAGGCAAATGAGACTATGCGATGTTTGGACCTCAACATCCCGCCTGGAGATGAGGAGATGGCTCGGTGCGTTTTAATTGTTTCTCTCGCGATAGCATATTGTGCTTATCAGGACCACAGGATGTGCCGTGAAATCTTGAACTGGTGTATCCGTAACACCGAGAAGGCAGATGTTCGGGCGAGAAGTGAAGGTGGTCTCCGTGGTCAGAAGGTGTGGGGTATGATCGAAGGCTCGGCACTTGCCCGAGATGTCAGAAAGGAGGAGAGTACAAGAGTAAGTAGAGCAGCGGTGCTTGATTGACTCGGCGGTACTGACGCCACCTATATACAGCCGCGCGTGCAATCCGAGGGCGAGACGATCTTAACGGCCCGGTCGATCAAAGTTGAGATTGAAAGGGCCCTCGAGATATCCAGCGGGCTTTCACCATCACTTGATTCGCCCATACGTCGGCAATCTACGATCGACGACATGTTGCTGGAGCGAGCGCGATCGGTGTTACCCGCTTTGGCAGCTATGATCCAGGCCTCTGGTGATCCACATAGGCTGGAAGAAATGCTCTTGCTCAACGATGCGCTTACCGAGCTCATCAACAAGGCGCAGCGATTGGGAGAGAAGCCTCCTCGTCCAACCATCATCACCAACGGGCATACAAATGGTGGTTTCGGGTACTTTGATCTGGACAAGCGGATCACAAGCCCTATTCCCTCGGTAACGTCAACTCCATCTGTATTACTCTCCCCACGAGGAGTACCCGAGCCAGAGGACGATGATACCCCCGCTACGCCGAGGGCGAACAAAGGCAAAGGTAAAGCCATCGTTCTCCCACCAGGAATGGATTCCGATCATGAAGAAGGCGGAAAGATTATCCCTGAACCCGGCCCTCTCGCTGATGTGACCGTCGAGGACGGCGAGTTAGTACCCCTCAGTGCCGGGTCCCCCACTGATACGAGGTACGCTGATGCTAATTCTTTCCCCCGCTTTTGATTCTCACTTTACTTTTATCTTACAGGAGCCGGATATGGGTAGAAGAGGAAGGAGAAGTTTTCCGAAAAGGCGTTGCGTTACTAACGCAAGAGAAGATGGAGGGCGAGTTAGGAGACTTTGCAGGAGACGACTTGAGAATTGAACTTCTCGAGACACCCGTTGAGCGGCCCCCGGCTCGAATACTTGACATGGACATGGATGGCAATCCCATTATGGAGAACGAACCACCAATGTCTCCACCAGTACCACGATCGCCGAAAGGCGAAAGATAAATCAACCCTCCAAGAGTTATGTCAGAGCTGGGACACCGCTGTGGATAATTGATTAAACTTTATATCTTTTCTGTCGACGTATAATGCCTCATCTTTGCTCCATTATCCTTGGTGGACATCTCTCTTTATCCCACGCGACGTATCATGTAGTTAGGATCCTCCCGGGAGGCCTAACCCCGACCGTGAATGCATCCTTATTTCGAATCTGGAATAAAGAGGGTGACCAAATCTCTGACACATTAGTTCTTTCGCTCAAAAAGGTCATTTCGCTCATATGTCACACCCAATGCGCTCGTGGCTCGACGATGCAAGCAAAATGTATTTCTGCTGGAATTCGAACCAATTGTCAGGGGTCGCGGATTCACGTGTCTTTGTGCAGATCGGATCTAAAGAATGGGATAACTAAGTCGAGCAGAGCGCATCATCATGTCTCCACTCCACCTTGCCTGGACCGTACTATGCCAGGCAGCAGTCCTCCGAGCCTCTCGGCGCAATTAGCACGTTGGGGGTCAAGGTTCCACACCTCGACTTTTTGAGCCCGTTGTCCGACGCAAACTTGAAGATGGGGTGCAACAGTTTGGGGGACGAGGGAGCATCTGATCACCAAACGTGTTATAGCCAACTTGGTAGGTGGTGTGTGAGTGTGATCAGAGTCGATTGCCTCCGTCGCAAATCGGACAGATTGGGTGTCGTTGTACCTGAGCCTCAAGCCCATTTCACACCCTTCGACGCGGCAGGCGTGAAGAACATACTCAGGCGGTGATGAAATTCGGCTATCTTATTGGAAGGGAACTGAAGAGGGCCTTGTCTTTAACTTCATTCGCGGGCTCTTTGTGAATGAGGGCTTCGTCTTCCAGCCATAAACTACCAAGGACCTCTTCGGTATCAACCTATTCGATGGTCTGTTCCACATTTCCAGGTATGTCGTTTGGCATATCCCAGACAGCCCGGAGGGGTCCATTATATTCTAGGACTTTCGAGTCGGCACTGGAGACGCAGACGGGCCGCATGCATCATAGAAAGGACCAAGGGTTCTGTATAATGTGAAAGCATTGACGTTACCACAGCCTTCCGGGATCTGCGGTGGTTCTCCTGAGAATGGCAAAAGGTTTTCAGGATCGGTAAGGATATAATGAAGGAGACGCGTCATATATCTGGCGTATCCCTTGCTTCTGTTGAATTCTGGAGTGAACAAGTATGCTACTGCATAAGCCACTTGTTCTGCGTTCGGAAGCAGGAAAGGCACAAACGGCGTGTAGACGATACCTGAAAGAGGATAATATGAACATGCAACTTGTGACAGCGTCATTTTTAGAAAGTCGATCGTCGTGGGGTCGGAACGAGGGACCAAGACCCTAACATCTGGATTAGAACAAGCTTGAAAGGGAATTTTTAGCTTTGTACACGGGAGAACACTCACCATCTGGTTAATTTGTCATCCATTGCGTGTTCGAGCTCATCGAGAAAGGCATCTCGCTGCGGATATTGGTCAATGTCAGAGTTTGGGTGTTCGAGGATTCGTTTCGTCTTCCATGCTCATCCATCAGGTCTCAGTATTACATTATAGACCCCCGGTCGCTTAGCGTTTT